>JADHEF010000080.1_pt1 | contig 110288 bp, 103 predicted proteins | sample 8952391 | NCBI WGS metagenome assembly JADHEF01 (sample SAMN16124439, study PRJNA663245) | bioreactor sludge metagenome | isolation source: sludge (nitrite) | place: India:Bengaluru | collected 2019-02-28
AGCGCGTATGGAGCGTTTTGAAGAGCTTAACTCACGCGAATTCCAACAGCGTAACGAAACTTCTGAAATCTATATTCCACCTGGCCCACGTCTAGGTAATAAAGTCGTAGAAGTCGAAGGTATCAGCAAATCATTTGATGGTCGCGTACTGTACGAAAACCTGAGCTTTACCGTACCGCCTACAGCAATTGTGGGTATCGTGGGTCCAAACGGTGCGGGTAAAACCACACTATTCCGTATGATGACTGGTGAACAACAGCCAGATACAGGTACGGTGACTTTGGGTGAGTCGGTTAAAGTCGCGTATGTGGGTCAGATTCGTGACACCTTAGATAACAACAAAACCGTTTGGGAAGAAGTTTCTGGCGGTTTGGATATCTTAAGAATTGGCGATTATGAAATTGCATCACGTGCTTATATCGGTCGCTTTAACTTTAAAGGTCAAGACCAGCAGAAGCGTGTAGGTGAGTTGTCAGGTGGTGAGCGTAACCGTTTACAACTGGCGAAAATCCTGCAAATGGGCGCAAACGTGATCTTACTGGATGAGCCATCGAACGACTTGGATATCGAAACCTTACGTGCGCTTGAGGATGCAATTCTTGTATTCCCAGGTACGGTAATGGTGGTGTCGCACGACCGTTGGTTCCTTGACCGTATTGCAACGCACATCTTGTCATTTGAGAACGAACAACCTGAATTCTACGAAGGTAACTATGCTGAGTATGAAGCCTATCGTTTAGCGCGTTTAGGTGATGCTGCAGTTCAAAAACGTACCAAATACAAGAAAATTGGCGGATAATTTCCCCCGCATAAAAAAACCAGCCTAAGGGCTGGTTTTTTTATGCTTAGCAATAGCCTTTTAAGGCGTTTTAGGGGCATTCACTTGTAAGCTGATAATGGTGTAATACTGATTTTTAGGTTTTGCTTTGGCATCGACTTTTTCGCTCACTTCAATCAGGTATTGCCCAGCTTGTGCAAAAGTGAGTGTGGTATGGCCTTGTGCATCGACAGGCGTGTTTTTTGCTTGTTGCTCAAGCTCACCTTGAGCGCGAACCATGAGTTCTGCGTGTGCAAGCGCTTTGCCTGCTTGAGTAATTTGCAGTTGTACAGGCTGTTGCACCGTGATTTCATTTGGATGGGTTTTGAAGTTGACTTGAATTGGGGCTGGCGTTACAGCGACAGGTGTGGTGCTGTCTTTGCTCACATAGCTTTGAATGCTCCATTCGCGAACCGTAGAGACCTTACTTGGCACTTTGCCTTTAAAGTCACTCGGAATGACATAGTCACGCTCGCTTAGGGCAGGGACTTTGTCTGCTGCGACATCGGCAAAAATTTTCCATTGACGATTATGTTGTACATATTCAATTGGATATGAGGTCTTGGCAAAAATGGTATAGGTGCCTTTTTCCGGTAGCTTAAGATCAAATGCAGTTGCAGATTCTAAGTGCTTTTGTGCTTGAATCATAGTCTGTGTTTGGTTTGGCTGGAAAACGCTGAACGAAATATCTTTTAGGGCATATTCAGGATGAAAGGCTTGTTCTGCATAGGCGCTCAATACAGGGACTTGGGTATTTTCAGTGTGATACGCCAGTGGAGCGACATAGGGTTCATGCGCTTGAGCCACTGAACAGAATAAGAGTGTGCAGAGTAGAGCGTTTTTCATAGAGACTAGGCCTAAAATATTTCGTAAGATGAGGCTCTTGATTATATCGAGAAAAACTAACAGGTGATAATAATTATTATTTATTCTTTAAGCAGATAAAAAGGGAGTGCATAGACTCCCTTTTTGGATGCAGGTTCTAAGTTAAAACTTAGATTTCCCACTCATGGTCACATTCACGGCATTTCCATTTTTTCTGAGACTGCATGAAGCCTTGCATTGAAATCTTAAAATCAGGAAGGTCGCGGTAAAATAGGAAGCCTGCAATTACACACACGATGAAAACCACAACCGTTGCAATTTGTAATGTTGAGCCAGCGCCATCCCCAAATAGCCACATTGCGATGCTAATGAGCACCAAAAGTAATAATACAAAAATGGCTGGAACTAAAAAAACCAGACTTTTAGGCACGACAGGGCGTGTTGCTGGAGCCCCTGCTTGAGCAACAGGCATAATTTTTGGGCTTTGACATTGAGGACAACGATATTGCATTACAACTCCAAAATTCGAATCTATGCTGTATTCTAATCGGATTGGAGTAGAAAGCCAAAAAAGCGTGGTAATGAAGTGCTGATAATTTTGAGGCAATAAAAAACCCAAGTCATAATGCTTGGGTTTTTCACCAGATGTTGCCATCTTAAATATGGCGTCCCTACGGGGATTCGAACCCCGGTTACCGCCGTGAAAGGGCGATGTCCTAGGCCTCTAGACGATAGGGACTTATTGAGGCATCACGTTGAGTGGTTAACACCGTCTCTCTGTGTGAGCGCTATATTAGGGATATAACGCCCATGCGTCAACTAAAAAATCAATTAAGCTTCATCAACTGCGTCATTTTTCGGCAATTTTAGACTTTCATTCAGTTTTTCCCAAACTTTTGCTTCTTTTTTGCTTGGACCACCCACAATTTCAAGGGCATGACGTAAGCGCGCGAAGGTTAGGTCAGGGCCAATGGTGACCATGGTTTGCATCACTGGGGTCGAAGCGGTTGAACCTGCAATGGCAATAAAGAACGCTGGCATAAAGTCGCGAAGCTTAATTTCCATTTGGCTGGCTAAGTCCATCAAGGTTTGACTTACGGTGTCATTGTTCCATGTGAACATGCTTTCCAAACGCCAAATCGCAAATTGAAGACTTTGACGAACTTGTTCTTCGCTCAGTTTCTTGCTTTCAAACTGTTCTTTAGTCAAGCTTGGGAACTGGTTAAAGTAATGCGCAGACCAGTTCACCGCTTCTGAAAGTAAGTTGATACGAGGTTGAATCGCTGCAGCGATGTCTTCGAGCATCTTACGATCGGCTTTCCATGCCAATAAAGTATCTAACAGTTCAGCAGGGCTTAAGCCTTTGATCCATTGACCATTGAGCCAATTCAGTTTTTCCACATCAAAAATTGGACCACCGAGGGATACACGTTGAATATCAAAGTGTTCAATCATCTCCGCCAATGTGAATTTTTCGCGTTCATCTGGCATCGACCAGCCCATGCGGCCTAAGTAGTTCAACAAGGCTTCAGGCAAGACCCCAATATTTTTGTAGTAATTAATAGAGGTTGGGTTCTTACGTTTCGACAGTTTTGATTTGTCTGGGTTACGTAATAATGGCATATGACCCAGTACAGGCATTTCCCAACCAAAGTATTGATACAGCAACTGATGTTTAGGTGCAGAAGGCAACCATTCTTCGCCACGGAAAACGTGGGTGATTTGCATCAAATGGTCATCCACCACATTGGCAAGGTGATAGGTTGGTAAACCATCTGTTTTAAGCAAGACTTGCATGTCCACTTGTACCCAAGGAATTTCTACTTCCCCGCGCAGTAAGTCATTGACTGTACAAATGCCTTCTTCGGGCACTTTCATACGAATCACGTGTGGCTCACCTGCAGCAAGGCGACTTTGGACTTCTTCAGCAGATAACTTTAAACCACGGCCATCGTACTTTGGTGTTTCACCACGGGCCTGTTGTTCTGCACGCATTTGATCCAACTCTTCGCTCGTTGCAAAGCAGTAGAACGCATGACCTTTTTCAACCAAATCCAGTGCATATTGCTTATAAATATGCATACGTTCAGACTGGCGATACGGTGCATGTGGCCCGCCAATATCTGGACCTTCAGACCAATTCAGTCCTAACCAACGCAATGAATCTAAAATCATTTTTTCAGATTCAGGAGTCGAACGAAGTTGGTCGGTATCTTCGATACGCAGAATAAATTCACCACCATGTTGCTTGGCATAGCATAAGTTAAATAACGCAATATACGCTGTGCCCACATGCGGGAAGCCAGTTGGAGAGGGTGCAATACGAGTACGAACAGTCATAGTCAATTATGATTCAGAATGTAAATTGAGGTCTATTATAACGAAAAAGCCCGATCACTTAATGCTTAATTCAACATTCAGTGATCAGGCTTTTGTGCGCAAATGTCATAACTTGAGAGAGGTTACGACACTGTGGCTTATTTTTAGTTTAGAGGAACAATGATTGCACAAAACGGCTAAAGCGCTGGTTTTGTGTAGCAAAGAAATTTTGTGTTGGTGCAACTTTGATTGAGGTCATGATTTTTAAATCATTATCCGTCATCGTGGTTCGGTCACTGCCTTTTTGTTGGCTGAGCGCTTTTTCAATCAACGATGTTTTTTCAGTGGGCATCGTCGCTTTGTCATTGCTTTGAATGGCTGCACTATGTCCCAGTTGGCTAAAACAAGCCAAGCCGATACTCAACGTAACGGTATGTAAAAATGTTGCTTTCATGTCCTTTTCCCCCTCTCAACATGGTATTGGAACAGATTTTTATTAAAGTCATTGGTAATCTAGTTTCAATTTAACCGATTTCACAAATAAAAAAGTAGAACCGTGTCACACAATTTACAAAATTATAAACAAATTTGGGCTAAATTGACATTTAAACATCAAATATAAATCATTTGGCTTTTTGTACCAAATAACTGTGGAGACAGCATGGAGATTTTGAGCTTAACCTGTGGAGGATGGATATGGGCTTATCCTTAAAAGTGCAGAAAATAGTCCTTTTAGAGATATCTTTCTATCAGATATAAAAGCCTTAATTAATTATAACTAGATGATTGTGTTGATTTTTTTTGTTGTTTATATAGTGAGCAAAATTAGTTCGAGTATAAAGCAATGAAAAAAATATTAGCGACATCTATTTTAGTATTACTTGGGGGCTTTGCAGCCAGTGCTTATGCAGCAAAAGATTTTTTAAATGTGTCCTATGACCCAACACGTGAGTTTTATCAAGAATATAACCAAGCCTTTGGACAGTATTGGAAAAGTAAAACTGGGCAGGAGGTCAATTTTAAACAGTCTCATGGTGGATCGGGCAAGCAAGCACGTGCCGTTGCAACGGGTCTACAAGCAGATGTGGTGACCTTGGCCTTGGCCAATGATATTGATGAAATTGTGACTACTGGACAAATTGATAAAAACTGGCAAAAAGAATTTCCAAATAATTCTGCACCTTATACTTCAACTATTGTTTTTTTAGTGCGTAAGGGTAATCCCAAACAAATTAAAGACTGGAATGATTTAACCAAGCCTGGGGTTGAGATCATTACCCCAAATCCAAAAACAGGCGGTGCGCCGCGTTGGATCTATTTATCGGCTTGGGGTTATGCGTTAAAACAACCGGGAGGTAATGATACTAAAGCCAAAGAATTGGTGAAAAAACTTTATCAAAATGTCAAAGTTCTTGATTCAGGTGCGCGAGGTTCATTGACCACGTTTGCTGAACGAAGCATAGGAGATGTGTTGTTGTCTTGGGAAAATGAAGCTTTACTGGCAACTCAAGGCCTAGGTAAAGACAAATACGATATTGTTTATCCGTCTATTTCGATTTTAGCGGAGCCGTCGGTTGCGATTGTAGACAAAACCGTGGACAAAAATGGCAATCGAAATTTGGCCAAGGGCTATTTAAACTATCTGTATTCACCAAAAGGGCAGGAGTTGGCGGCGAAGCATTTCTTCCGTCCACGAAATAAACAAGTGGCGAACAAATACCTTGTGCAATTTCCAAAGCAAAAAACCTTTAATATTAATGATGTCTTTGGAGGGTGGGCCAAAGCGCAGAAAACTCACTTTGTAAATGGTGCGATCTTTGATCAAATTTATACTGAAAAATAAACGTGCTGTAGTTTGACGCGATCACGTTCTGACATAAAAGTGGATATAGGCATATCCACTTTTATTATATTTTAAGCATAAAAATGTATATAATAGGAATAAGTAAAGTGTTTGCTATTATTTTAAATAAAAACAATTCACTAAGTCTTAGTGATGTAAAAATAACGGGTATTTAAAAAACAAAAGCGAATTGCGATTTATGATTTTGTTTCATATATTTAGCATAATTCTTGATATTTAATTTAATACGCTATGAAAACGCATTTGAAATTTCTCTGGGCTGCTACCGTAGTGGCAACAGGTCTGACATTTAGTATGACATCAGCTCAAGCGGCTGACCGTACTATGCTCAATGTCTCTTATGATGCAACACGTGAATTTTACGATGAGTTCAATAAATCCTTTGGTGCTTATTGGCAAAGTCGTACAGGACAAACGGTCGATTTTAAACAGTCACACGGTGGTTCAGGTAAACAAGCCCGTTCGGTCGTGGATGGTCTAAAAGGGGATGTGGTGACCTTGGCTTTAGCCAATGACATTGAAGAAATTGTTAAATCGGGTCAAATCCAGCCGGGTTGGCAAAAAGAGTTCCCAAATAACTCTGCGCCTTATACATCGACCATTGTGTTCATGGTACGCAAAGGCAATCCGAAAAAAATTAAGGACTGGTCTGACTTAACCAAACCAGGTGTGCAAATTATTACGCCTAATCCTAAAACAGGTGGTCTACCGCGTTGGGTGTATCTGTCTGCTTGGGGTTATGCACTGAAACAACCCGGTGGTAATGAGGCCAAAGCCAAAGAGTTCGTGGGTAAAATGTACCATAACGTGAAAGTCATGGACTCTGCGGCACGGGCGTCTATGACCACCTTTGCAGAACGTCGTATTGGTGATGTGTTATTGACTTGGGAAAATGAAGCCTTAGTGACACAAAAAACTTTAGGTAAAAATCAGTTCGATATTGTTTATCCATCGATCTCGATTTTAACCGAGCCTTCGGTGGCAATCGTGGATAAGACCGTGGCGAAAAATGGCAACAAGTGGTTAGCACAGGGTTATATCAACTATTTATATTCACCACTGGGTCAGGAAATGGCGGCGAAACACTTCTATCGTCCGCGTAATGCTGCGGTTTTAGAAAAATATAAAGCGCAATTTCCACCGTTAAAAACCTTCACCATTGATGAAGTGTTTGGTGGTTGGGCCAATGCCCAAAAGACCCACTTTGTGAATGGGGCGACCTTTGACCAAATCTATAATAGCCGTAAATAATCCAGTTAATTATTTCAGCTACTACTTAAAAAGCCTCCCTCGGGAGGCTTTTTTGATAATGAATGCCGTTTAAAAACGGTTTTGTCTATGAAAAGTAATATTTCCCTACAAAAAGTCGTTTGGAGCTTTGTTAAAACAAGGTAATAATGTGCAGTTACATTTTTCCTTCCGATCATATTGAGTCTTTATGTCGCATATTTCTGTATTACTTCACGAAACTGTTGATGCTTTGGTAGCAGATCGCAATACAGGGATTTTCATTGACGGGACGTTTGGTCGTGGCGGACATACGCGTTTGCTGTTATCTAAGCTGGATGAAAATGCACGTGTCTATGGTTTTGATAAAGACCCACAAGCACTGGAAACAGCTGCGATTTTAGAACAAGAAGATCCACGGTTTAAAATTATCCATGCCAGCTTTGCTGACCTTAAACATGAGTTAGAAGTACGCGGTATTGGCTTGGTCGATGGTGTTATGGCAGATTTGGGCGTGTCTTCACCGCAGCTTGATCAGGCGGAGCGTGGCTTTAGTTTTATGAAAGATGGACCACTGGATATGCGTATGGACAATTCAAAAGGTCCAACTGCAGCGCAGTGGTTGGTCAATATTGAGGAAGAAACGTTAGCCAATATTATTTTCCAATATGGTGAAGAGCGTTATAGCCGTCGTATTGCCAAAGCTATTAAAGCAGCTGGGTTGATTGAAACCACCGCGCAGTTGGCTGAAATTGTGAAAGTGGCGCACCCGAAATGGGAAAAAAATAAACATGCCGCAACACGAACTTTCCAAGCAATTCGTATTGCCATTAATAAAGAATTAGAAGATATTGAAGTTTTCCTACCGCAAGCGGTAGAAGTATTAAAACCGAATGGTCGCTTGGCTGTGATTAGCTTCCATTCGCTAGAAGATCGATTAATTAAACAATTTATTCAAAAAGAGTCGACACTTGAGGAAGACATGGGTTGGGGTATGCCACAACAACGACCAGATACACGTCGTTTAAAGAAAGTATCACGTGTGAAAGCAAGTGATGCCGAGGTTAAAGCTAATCCACGTTCACGTAGTGCATGGCTTAGAGTTGCAGAGCGCTTAGCACTTAAAGGCGAATAATGAAAACTGAAGTCGTTGAAAAAATTCCAACAAAGTTAAAGTTTAAGAAGCTGATTGCCTATGTCATTTTATTGGTGCTGGTGTTTATCAGTGCCATGATGGTGGTGTTCCAAGTGTTTGAATACCGCCATGACTATCGCGAAATGAGCTCTTTTATGCGCGAGCGTGATGACCTAAATGCAGAGTGGGGCCGTTTGCTGATTGAACAGCAAACTTTTGGCGCAACTGCACAAATTGGAACGCGCGCGGTGACGCAACTGCGGATGTATTCACCACCTGCGGCGCAAACCGTAGTGATTTCTTTACCCACGACTTCAGAAGACAAAAAATAAGGCCGCTGTAACATGGTAGAAAAGCGTAAACCCACTCGTAAAAAACAGCAAGCGGTGACTGAAAAATCGGCTCTACAGGTTGAAATGTGGCGCTTTTATCTCATGTGGGCTGTGGTTTTAGCCTGCTTTATTGCTTTGGTTGGACGTGCTTTTTACGTACAGGTTATTAATACTGAGTTTTTGCAAAATAAAGCCAATGCCAATATTTTAAGAACAGAAAAAATTAAAGCCATGCGTGGTGTGATTTATGACCGTCATGGTGTGCCTTTGGCGATCAGTACGCCGATTATGAAAGTGGTGATTGACCCGCGTGATTATTTTGATAATAAAAAACTGTTTGATGAAATTACCGCTGAATTAGCCAAAGATCCACACAATCGTAAATTGAAGCGTCAATTACCAGACAAAAACCTAAATCTGGATGAACTGGCTGATGCCGTGGGCATGGATCGTGCGGAACTGAAGCGCAAACTGAATGAACGTCCGCGTTCGCGTTACTTGGTCTTGAAAAAAGAAGTGCCACCTCAGCAAGCCGAACTGATTGCAAAACGTGAGTTCCAAGGTGTTTATACCGAAAAGAACTACAAGCGTTACTATCCGCAACCACAACCGAATGCGCAAATTATTGGTTTGACCAACAGTGAAGGTTCGGGCATTGAAGGTTTAGAAATGCAGCTGAATCAACGCCTGTCGGGTATTGATGGTGAGCAGCAAATTGTTCGAGATAAAAAGGGCAATCGTTTTAAAGATGCAGAGGTAATTAAAGAAGTTGAGCCAGGCGAAAATATTACGCTCAGTATTGACTCGCGCCTTCAATACATTATGTACCGTGAACTGACCGCTGCGGGTGTAGCCAATAATGCACGTTCTGCAACAGCAATTGCGGTCGATGTGAAAACAGGTGAAATTTTAGCAATGGCGTCTTGGCCGTCGTATAACCCTAACGATAAAAATAGTTTGTCCAATAAAGACGCCATGCGTAACCGTGGTGCGGTTGACTCTTTCGAGCCGGGTTCAACCATGAAGCCTTTGACCATTTCAATGGCTTTGGAAAGCGGAAAATATATGCCGAATACAGTGGTCAATACCACTCCGGGTTCAATGCGAGTCGGTAACCACACCATCAGAGATACGCATAACTATGGTCCACTGACTTTGGGTGGGATTATTCAAAAATCCTCTAACGTGGGTGTGGCTAAAATTGCCTTGTCTCTCCCTTATGCAACTTTACCGACTTTTTATAAACGTCTTGGTTTTGGTCAGCGTTCTGCGGTTAAATTTCCGGGTGAAAGTGGTGGTTTAATTCTTCCACCAAGTAAATGGAATGTATCGGAAGTGGCGACCATGGCATATGGCTATGGCTTAAATGCGACTGTGCTGCAACTGGTGGATGCTTATGCCATGTTGGCTAACAAAGGTGTGAAAATGCCTTTGAGTTTGTATAAATTAGATGCGCCGCCCCGTGGTGAACAAATGATTGATCCAAAAATTGCGGATCAAGTTTTGTTGATGATGGAAACGGCAACTTTACCGGGTGGTACCGCGACTCGTGCAACCATTCCGGGTTACCGTGTGGGGGGTAAAACAGGAACCGCACATAAGTTACGTGCTGACCGTAAAGGCTACTCAACCAATGAATATCGTGCACTTTTTGCTGGTGTAGCACCAGTCAGCGACCCGCGTTTAGCGATGGTGGTTGTGGTCGAAAACCCGCAAGGGACCTACTATGGTGGTACGGTGTCTGCGCCTGTATTTGCCCGTGTTATGCAAGAATCCTTACGTTTAATGAACGTGCCTTTAGATAAACCTTTAGATGCTCCTGTAATCAAGAAATAGGTGATGAATGTCCATTACATTTCAACAACTCTACACCGCTAACCAAAACGCTGGATGGATGGCACAGCCGTTTCAAGGTTTTGTTCTTGATAGCCGTAAAGTACAGGCAGGGCAAATTTTTATTGCGCTGACATCCCTTTCACAACCTGAAAAAACCGTGCAGTTTGCGCAAATAGCCTTGGATAAAGGGGCTTTAGCGGTGGTGAGTGAAACAGAGCTTGGACTTGAAAACAGTATTGTGGTGCCGAATGTACGCCACTTGATGGGGGGCTGGCAAAAGCAATTTTTGTTGGCCACTAGCCAAGTACAGCCTGCTCGTATTTTAGCGGTGACAGGAACCAATGGTAAAACCACGATTTCTCGTTTGGTTGCTGAGCTGTTGATGTTGCAAGGTCGGTCTTGCGCGGTAATGGGCACGACAGGTAATGGCATTCTACCGAATTTAGAAGCATCGTCGCATACCACCTTGGATGCGCTGCATTTACAAAATGCACTACATAGCTATGCCAAGCAAGGGGCTGAATTTGCTTCGATTGAAGCCTCTTCACATGGTTTGGAACAAGGCCGTTTAGCGGGCAGTGAGATTGAAATTGCTGCATATAGCAACTTAAGTCGTGACCATTTGGACTACCATGGCACGCTTGAGGCCTATGCCGAAGCTAAATCTCACTTGTTTCAATTTCCATCATTGAAGGTTGCAGTCATCAATCTGGATGATGAGCATGCTGGAGTCATGATTCAAGCGGCAGAAAATAATCCAGCCCAACCGAAAATTTTAACCTATTCAACCACGCAGCCTGCAGACTATCAGGTGAAGAATATTCAATATAGCCTGACGGGTGCGAACTTTAGTCTGTGTACGGAACAGGCCGAATATCAGGTACAGAACCCACTATTGGGTCATTTTAATATTGAAAATTTGGTCGCAAGTTTAATTATGGTTGAACAAGCGGGTTTTGATTTAGCCGATCTTGTTGCTACGACAGCACAGCTCAAAGGCGCACCAGGTCGTATGCAAGTGATTCGTGATGATGCGCGTTTATTTGTGGTCGATTATGCGCATACGCCTGATGCTTTGGTGCAAGTCTTAAGCACGTTGAAGCGCCATGTAGAGCAGCAACTCTGGGCGGTATTTGGCTGTGGCGGAGACCGCGACCGTGGCAAACGCCCACTCATGACCCAAGCTGCTTTAAATGGAGCGGATGTAGTGTTGTTGACTTCAGATAACCCACGGACTGAAAATCCTGAGCAAATTTTTGCCGATATGAAAGCAGGGATTGATTTCTCAAACTGTGTGGTTCATGAAATCCATGATCGTCGTGAAGCGATTAAATTTGCCGTTCAACAGGCCCAACCGGGTGATATTGTCGTGATTGCAGGCAAAGGTCATGAAAACTATCAAGAAATAGAGGGTGTTCGGCATTGGTTTGACGATGTCGTCGAAGTGCAATCCGCGATTGATGCACAGCACCACACTACTGATTCTGCTTATCCTGCACACTAAGGAAGTCGTATGCATACCTCAACAACTAGCACAGTGCCTTTAGTGTCATGGACCGCCGCACAGTTACTCGAAGCAACCCAAGGTTATTGGCTAAATGATCAAGCGCCAAATACTGAAATTAAACGTATTTTGACGGATTCTCGTGATGCAGAAGCAGGAGATGCTTTCTTAGCACTCAAAGGCGAACGTTTTGATGCACATGCTTTTATTCAGCAAGTTGCTGAACGAGGTTGCCAAGTGGCCATTGTGAGTCAGCCTATAGATGCGGAGATTTGTCAGTTGGTGGTGCCCGATACACGTTTGGCATTGGGACAACTGGGGGCTTATCGTCGTGCACAAAACCCACAGCTAAAAGTGATTGCGCTGACTGGGAGTAGTGGTAAAACCACCACCAAAGAAATGTTAGGTAGTATTTTGTCACGTATAGCACCAACGTTGGTGACCCGTGGCAATCTGAATAACGACCTAGGCGTGCCAGTCATGTTATTGGAATTACGTCCTGATCATCAATATGCAGTGATGGAATTGGGTGCAAGCCATCAAGGTGAAATTGACTATACTTCGAATTTGGTCCAGCCCTTGGTTGCAGGCATTATCAATATTGGTACAGCACACTTGGGTGAGTTTGGTGGACGCGATGGCATCTGCCGTGCCAAGTCTGAGATTTATGCGCATATTGCTCCAAATGGCACATCTATTGTTCCAGCAGCCGATGATTTTGCTGATAGCATTCGCCAAGCAGTACAAACTGAACAGGTGCTCAGCTTTGGTGCGGGTGGAGAAGTCTTTGCGACTGAGATTGAACTACAGGCAAAATCTGCAACGTTTAAGTTGAATACCCCGCAAGGCGTGCGTCAGGTGAATTTGCCGTTTGCTGGGGAGCATAATGTTCAAAATGCAACTGCTGCGGCAGCTTTTGCTTTAGCGATTGGTATTAGCTTGGATGATATCGTGCTTGGCCTTGAGCAAGCGGTCGGTGCCAAAGGGCGTTTGAACTTTATTCAACAAGGCCATCATTTGTTGATTGATGATACCTACAATGCCAACCCAACCTCTATGCGTGCCGCTGCTGAAGTGCTTGCACAGCAAGAGGGGGTTCGAGTGATGGTGATGGGTGATATTGGTGAGCTAGGTAGCTCTGCTGCACAGCAGCACTATATGCTGGGGCGTGATTTGGTCTCGGTGAAAGGGTTGAACTTCGTGGTGGCTGTTGGTGAATTTGCACCTGCGGCACAAGAAGGCGCACGCAGCACCCAATATGGCAAAAAAATGCAGGCTTTTTTAACTCAAGAGCAGGCTTTGCCGTTCTTACTCAGTTTAATTGAAACACATCAACCCCAGTCTATGAGTTTCCTGTTTAAAGGTTCTCGTTATACCCATATGGAAACGTTGATGGCTGATTTGATGGAGAAACTCTAAATGTTGTTATGGTTATTTGAACAACTGGCGGGCTACCATAGTTCGTTTCAGGTGGTTCGTTATTTAACATTGCGTTCTTTGCTCAGTGTTTTAACCGCACTGACCATTGGTCTAGTGCTCGGTCCTGTGATGATTCGCAAGTTGCAAGCACTCAAATATGGTCAAGCCGTGAGTTCATATGCTCCTGAAAATCATGCAAAAAAAATGGGTACGCCAACCATGGGTGGAGTGCTGATCTTACTCTCAATTGGTATCTCCACACTGTTGTGGGCAGACTTATCCAACCCTTATGTATGGATTGTCTTGGCAGTGATGGTGATTTTTGGTGCAGTGGGTTGGGCCGATGACTGGATCAAGATTCGCTATAAAGACAATGCAGGCTTACCTGCTCGTAAAAAGTTCTTTTGGACCTCGCTTGCTTCATTGGGCGCAGGTATTGCGCTGTATGTAATTGCACAGCAACAGAGCAATCCTGTACATACCGCAAATATGCTGGATCTGCTGATTCCATTTTTTAAAGATTTAAGTATTCCTTTGTCGGTGATTCCGTTGGGTATTGGTTTTATCATTTTCACCTATTTGGTGATTAATGGTGCATCAAATGCCGTGAACCTGACCGATGGTTTGGACGGTTTAGCGATTATGCCTGTAGTGCTGGTTGCAGTGGGTTTAGGTGTATTTGCATATCTGGCTGGTGATGTCCGTTTTGCCAATTATTTACATATTCCTTATGTACGATTTGCCTCTGAATTGGTGGTGATTTGTGCAGCCATGATTGGCGCGGGTCTAGCCTTCCTTTGGTTTAATGCACACCCAGCACAGGTCTTTATGGGCGATGTGGGCGCATTATCATTGGGTGCAATGCTCGGTACAATTGCAGTCATGGTTCGTCAGGAAATTGTCTTTGCTATTATGGCTGGTGTGTTTTTGGTCGAAGCGATTTCAGTCTTTTTGCAAATTGGCTCCCTCAGAATGCGCAATAAACGGGTATTCCTAATGGCGCCATTACACCACCATTATGAGAAAAAAGGCTGGCGTGAAACCCAAGTGGTGATTCGTTTCTGGATTATCACAATTATGCTGGTAGTTTTAGGTCTAATGACCTTAAAATTGCGCTAAGCAAAAGTATGAAAAGAGTCGGCATTTGCCGGCTTTTTTTATGCCTGAGGTAATGTCTTGGAGAAAATAATGAATCTGCTCATGTGTCCTGTGTGTCGTGAGGCTTTAACTTTAAACGAAAGAACATGGCGCTGTGCGAATTCACATAGTTATGATGTGGCGAAACAAGGCTACGTCAATTTGCATGTCGTTCAACACAAGCACAGCAAAAATCCGGGGGATACGCCTGAGTCGGTACAAGCCCGCCGTGCCTTCTTAAGTGCAGGTCATTACGCGCCTTTACAGCAAGCAGTGATAAATAAGGTACGTGACTTACGTATTGAAAATTTACTCGATATCGGCTGTGGAGAAGGCTATTACACAGATGCGATGCAGGCTGAAGTGCTGCAATGTGTCGGTGTAGATATTGCAAAAAATGCAGTGCAAGTGGCTGCGAAAATCAATAAAAAGATTACTTGGGTGGTGGGTACAGGAGCAACTTTACCCGTGTTGGATCAATCGATTGATCTATGTAGTAGTTTGTTTAGCCCGATTCCAAAACAAGAGATTTTAAGGGTGCTCAAGCCGCAAGGATATTTGTTGGTGGTGACGCCTGCGCCTCAGCATTTGTATGCCATGCGTGAAGCCTTGTTTGAAGAGGTGAAGCCGCATGAGCCAAGCAAATTTGTAGAGCAGTTGAGTGATACATTTGACTTGGTGAGTGATGATGTCGTCGATGCTGAACTTAAGCTTAATCAGCAGGACTTACAAAATCTGATTGCCATGACCCCTTATGTCTATAAAGCAAAACAAGAGCGCCGTGAAGCTTTAGAGGCTCAAACAGCTTTTGAACTACAGGCCCAGTATCAAATTTTACTGTTTCAGAAAAAAGCATAAGTATAAAAAAGCCCGCAGATGCGGGCTTTTCTTATTGGACTTGATCAATTAAATGATCGAGCGCATCCGATTTAGGTTTTGGTTGTTCTTTGGGTGCTTGCATGGTGGGTGGGGTGCTGTTCTTTGGAACCAGCGTTTCCTCTTCACCCGGCAAATCATCAAAGTCACGCTCAGGAGCACGTGGAACCACCACCGGTGCAGGGCGATACAACGGCTGCGCCAAAGGTGGGGTTAGCCCTAAGTTGCTCTGAGGTGTTTCTTTCTGATGACGCTGAATCGGCGCTTTGGCTTTGGCATCGAGTTGAACCCACGCCGAAGGCGTGCCTTGTAAGGCTTTGGCCATGAAGTCCGTCCAAATTGGAAGCGCAGCCACACCGCCGTATTCGCGGCGTCCTAAAGTTGTTGGTTGGTCGAAACCAACCCACGCTACAGTCACCAATTTGCCATTAAAGCCTGCAAACCAAGCATCTTTTGCATCATTGGTGGTTCCTGTTTTACCGCCCAAGTCATCTCGTCCAATACGCAGCGCAGCACGGCCTGTACCATGTTGAATCACGTCTTTTAAAATATTCGCCATATCATAAGCAGAGCTGGATTTTAAAATACGTTGTGCTTGACGATAGTCACTGTTGATCTCAACAGGATTTGCCGATTTTTCAGCAGGGTTCAGCTCTTGGTTAGTGACTTCAATGACTTCATCATCAGGTGTAATGGTGTCAGCAGACTGAGGATTTGATTCTTGTTGAGAGATACAACTGATACATGCATATTCAGGGTTGTTCTGATAAATGACCTTGCCATAGGCATCTTCAATACGATTGATGAAGTGCGGTTGAATACGATAACCGCCATTGGCAAAGGCTGAGTAACCTGTGGCCATTTGAATCGGTAAAACCTGAGGTGTTCCGAGTGCAATGGTGTAGTTACGCGGAATCTGTTCATCGGTTAAGCCGAAGTCCAAGAACAATTGGCGTGTCCGTTCAATGCCCACAGTTTGTAAGAGTCGAACTGACACGGTATTACGCGATAAATAGAGTGCACGACGCAATGGAATCATGCCTAAATAGCGACCATCAGCATTACGCGGTGACCATTTCCCAATGGTGATCGGGCTATCATTGACCATGCTATACGGTGTCATACCGCGTTCTAAAGCAAGTGCATAAACAAAGGGTTTGATAATCGAACCTGGTTGGCGCCAGCCTTGTGTGGTTCGGTTGAATTTAGACTGATAAAAATTATAACCACCAACCAGTGCTTCTACAGCGCCATTGTTTGGGTTAAGTGCAATCAGTTGACCCTGAACTTTAGGCAGTTGCACCAAAGCCCATGAGGTTTTGTTGTCATTGGGGCGCAGCCGTACAATGTCTTTCACTTTAACAATTTGAGATGCTCTTGATGGTGCACCGCCTACCGCATTCGCATTGCGATAAGGACGTATCCAAGACATGCCAGACCATGGCACGGTTACTGTTGAGCCATCTTGCATTAAGGCATCAAAACTATTTTGATTGACACGGGTGACTTCGGCAGGGAAGGTGTTGGCAAATGCACTAAAGCTACTTAAGGGTTTGTCATGAGCTTCCGCACCACGCCAACCATGACGACGGTCATAGGCTTCTAAACCATCTTGTACCGCTTGTTCGGCATAGGCTTGGCGTTCGCTGTTGATGGTGGTGTAGACTTTATAACCAGAGTCAATCGCATGCTCGCCGAACTTTTCAATCAGTTCGCTGCGGACCATTTCACCGATATAGGGAAATCGGTTGCTTACCCCGCGGTCAGGCATATCAAGGTTAATTGGTTCAGCAATGCCTTTTTCATATTGGCTTTGGTTAATGTAGCCTAGCTGGAGCATACGACCCAAAATCCAGTTACGACGTTCTAAAGCACGTTCTGGGTTGACCACTGGATTGTATTTAGACGGTGCTTTAGGCAGACCTGCAATCATCGCCATTTGTGCAATGCTGAGTTCGTCTAAGCTTTTGTTGTAGTAAATTTTAGCTGCCGCTGCGATACCGTAGGCATTTTTACCCAAGAAAATCTTATTGACGTAGAGGGTTAAGATTTCCTCTTTCGTCAAATTCTGTTCAATTTTTCGTGCCAGAAAAACCTCAGTCAATTTACGTTTTAATGTACGCTCGGGACTGAGATAATAGTTTTTTGCCACTTGCATGGTGATGGTCGAGCCACCCGTTTGGACATTTGAGCCAGTAATACTTTCACTAACTGCACGTCCTAAACCTTTAAAACTGATACCACTATGCTCAAAAAAAGAAGAATCTTCCGCCGCTAAGAAGGCATGAATAAAACTTCGTGGGATCTGATCGTAATCTACGGGTACAGATAGCTTGCCACCGTATTCCGAAATGAGTTGGTTATCCGCGCTATAAACTTGTAAAGGTTTTAGTAATGGCGCCTTTTTTAGAGTTGTCATTTGCGGCAAAGATGGGGCAATATAGAGATACATGCCATAAAAACCCATTGGAATTGAGACCAACATTATAATAATGATCAAAAAAAATGGATGAACACGGCCCGAACAAGATAGCTTTTTCATAACAAGTAAGTTTTAATAAGAGCTAATGGCAAACTAATTAGCGGTCAGTATATCCTGTACACATACGGAATGTTAGATGAGTTATTGTATCCGTATAAAATTATAGACGCTGACTAATTAGTGGGTTACTTTTTTTGGGGATAAAAAAATAATAGGAATGATACTGTGCTCAGGTTATATCGTAAGCCAAGTAAGGGGTTAATAGGAGTAGATATTAGTTCGACTTCTGTTAAGGTATTGGAACTTTCTGTTAAAAACAATCGGTATTGGGTGGAGAGCTATGCACTAGTCCCTTTACCAGAAGGAAGTGTGGTCGAAAAAAATATATTGAATCCAGAAGCAGTTGGTGATGCCCTTGAGCGTGCGGTAAATTTGGCCAATGTTCAATCGACAGACGTAGCACTGGCAGTTCCGACGTCCATGGTGATTACTAAAATCATTGAAATGGATGCCGATATGAACGATGACGAACGTGAAATTCAGATTCGTGATGATGCTGAGCAATATATTCCATTCCCATTAGATGAAGCGAGTTTAGACTTTGAAGTCCTTCCAGACCGTTTAGCCAATCCTAATCGTGTCAATGTACTCCTCGTTGCAACCCGCATTGAAAATGTAGAGGCGCGTGCCGAAGCATTGGAGTTGGGTGGTTTAACGCCTAAGATTGCCGATGTTGAAAGTTTTGCCATTGAAAATGCATTCAAAGTCTTTTCAGATACGCTTCCAATGGGTGTAAACACCGTTGGGATTCTGGACATTGGTCACACCATGACGACCTTATCTGTCATGCAGAATAATAAAGTCATTTATACCCGTGAACAGGTGTTCGGGGGTAAACAACTGACGCAAGAAATTCAAAATCGTTATGGTTTATCTTTTGAAGAAGCTGGACGCGCCAAAAAAAGCCGTACCTTGCCTGACGACTATGATATTGAAGTACTTGAACCTTTTCTTGAAGCTGTGGTGCAACAAGCAGCACGTTCTTTGCAGTTCTTCTTTTCGTCCTCTCAATTTAATGAGATCGACCATATTTTATTGGCAGGGGGGAATGCCAATATTCCAGGACTGGCGAAGTTATTACAACAAAAATTAGGTTATCGGGTCACTATTGCCAACCCATTTTTACAGATGGGCTTTTCTCCACAAATAGACATTAAAAAAATTGAAAATGATGCTTCATCACTCATGGTGGCATGTGGGTTGGCATTGAGGAGTTTTGATTAATGGCAAAAATAAACCTACTCCCTTGGCGTGATGCGTTAAGAGAGAAACGAAAAAAAGAATTTATTGCCTATTGTGTTGGGGCTGCATTAGTTGGGGTTTTAGCTGTTGCTTTGGCTTGGTTCTTTTACAGTCAAAAACTGGAAGATCAGGAACAGGCCAATCAGTTGGTGGTGAGTACCAATCAAAACTTAGATGTCCAATTAAAGTCATTGGAAGGTCTGCAAGAACAGCGCAATGCGATTGTTGAGCGGATGAAGTTGATCCAAGGTTTGCAAGGTCAACGTCCTGTGGCTGTTCGTTTGGTCGATGAAATGGTACGTGTCACACCAAGTAATATGTACATTACTAAGTTTGTGCGTACGGGTGATAAATTTACCATTGAAGGGAAAGCGGAAAGCCCGAATACAGTTGCGGAATTCTTACGAAATCTCGAAGCATCTGCGTGGTATCGCAATGCCTTTATGAATTCATTCTTGGTTGCTGAAGAGAAAAAAGATAAAGCACCAAGTTCCATTGTGCCTCGTGTTGAAGAAACCTATGGCACCTTTGTGGTCACGGCAGATTTAGATGAGATTGCACAGCCAGTAGCACCTGATGCGACGACACCTGAAGCCGCAAGTACAGTTAATAATTCAACAGCGGGGGCAGCACAATGAGTCGCGATGAATTTGAAGAATTAACATCAGAAAACCATGCTGTAACCAAGAAAAAAATGACGGTTGATAAGTTTTTTCAACAGTTTAATACCTTAGATCCAAACAATTACGGTAGTTGGCCCTTTTCAGTCAAATTGACTTGTTGGATCTTTATCATTTTAGTAATTGGGGCATTGGGTTATTTTGTCGTGATTAAACCGAAGCTTGATGCGATTTCAAATGCACATGCACAAGAACAAAATTTACTGAATGAGTTTCGTGAAAAAGATTCAAAATTACGTAATTTGCAGCAATATCAAGCGCAATTGCAAGAAATGGAAGCGAATTTCAATCAGCAGTTAGAACAGTTGCCGAAAGAAACCGAGATTCCAGGTTTGGTTGAAGATATCAACGTGAGCGGCGTAAATTCTGGATTAAAGTTTAAAAATATTCGTTTAGAGCCAGAAATTCGCCAAGAGTTCTTTATCGAACAGCCGATTTCGATTGAAGCCACGGGTGATTATCATTCTTTTGGTTCATTTGTCAGTGGGATTGCAGCTTTGCCGCGTATTGTGACCTTGCATGACTTCGATATCTCAGCATCAAGTAACAATGAGAAAAAGACGGATATTCCGCAAATTTCATACAGTGTAAAAGCAAAAACCTACCGTTATGTCGGGGCGACGGCTACCACAGATGTTGATGTGAAAGATGCAAAGAATGATACGAAAGCCGATGCAGGAGGTGCCAAGTAATGAAATATCAAAATCTCATGCTTAGTCTCTGCGTAGGGTTGTTCCTTGTCGGTTGTGATTCGCGTATTGATGCGGTCAATATGCAAATGGCTGAAATTCGTAATCAGCCACCGTTACCGATTGAACCTGCGCCAGATTTCCCACCTGTCCCGACTTTTAATTATGCTGCGCATCAATTAAAAAGTCCGTTTATGCCAAGCTCGTTAGCGGCTGAACTGAAGATTATGGCTGGAAAGCGCGTTTATCCAAACCTAGCTCGCCAATTACAACCCTTGGAAAGCTATGCGATTGAATCGCTTAACATGAAAGGCAGCATGCGCGGACAAAATGGACAAATTTTGGCGTTGATTCAAACACCTGATGGTGAAATTGAACGCGTGCAGCGTGGTAGTTATTTGGGGATGAATCATGGTCGTGTGATTAATATCACCGCTACACAAATTGATTTGATTGAAATTATTCCGGATGGGCGTGAGGGCTATGTCGAGCGCCCGAGAAGCCTAGTATTAATTGGGCCGGCGCCTTAAAAAAGAAAAGGAATAAAAATGAAAAATAGTGCTAAAGATTTTATATTTGGGGATGGCAATACGATGAACCATATGTTCCGTCAGTTTTCAATGGGTGCAATTGCAATGGCGGTGATGCAGGCTGCAAGTGCGCAAGTCAGTATTACGAATATTGTGCCGATGCAAATTCCGGGACAGGGAACAGAAATTCGTGTCATGTTCAACGGTTTGCCACCACAGCCGCAAGCCTATCAGTTGGAACAGCCATCACGTTTGGTTTTGGATTTTGATAAAGCACAGCAGAGCTTAAAACAAGGTAGTATTGCGGTGGCAACGGCTGAAGCAAGTACAGTAGATGTAACTTCAGATGCGCAGCGTTCACGTTTAACTGTAAATTTGGCTGATGCCGGTGCATTTACTACACGTGTTGAAGGTAATACCTTTATTCTGAAAATTAACTCAGTGAACCCAGCGCTAGCAACACCTGTTGCTGCAGCGCGTTCAGAGCAAGGTATTTCAAATATTGGATTCCAACGTGGTTCAGACGGCGAAGGCCAAGTTGTCATTGATTTAAAAGGTAGCAATACCCCTGTCGATGTGAAACAACAAGGTAGTAAAATTGTGGTGCGCGTTTTGGGGAATAAAATTCCTGCCCACTTATCACGCCGTCTCAATGTGAATGATTTCGCCACGCCTGTATCGACCATTGATGCACAAAACGATGGTAGTAATGGCCTGATCACAATCCAATCGAATGGCAGTTTTGAATATATGGCTTATCAGGCTGAAGATAAGCTCACGATTAGTTTAAAGCGTCCTGAAGATAAAAATCCAATGAAGCCTAAAGCACCAAGTGCTTATACAGGCAAAAAGATTTCTTTAGATTTTCAAGATATTGAAGTGCGACGTGTATTACAGCTCTTGGCTGATTTTACAGGCATTAACATGGTGGCTTCTGACACTGTACAAGGTAATATTACCTTGCGCCTGAAGGATGTTCCGTGGGATCAGGCGCTTGATATCATTATGAAAACCAAGAACTTGGATAAACGACGTAATGGTAATGTAATTTGGATTGCACCTGTAGCTGAACTGATCAAATCTGAGGATGATGAAGCTAAAGCCATTGCACAAAGTATTAAACTTGCACCGATTCAAACCGATTATATTCAGTTGAGCTATGCGAAAGCTGCTGATATTTTAAAATTGCTAGAAGATTCTCGAAATAGCAAAGGGGCGGCATCCAACGGTACGGCTGGCACAGATTCACTAGCTTTAGAAAGCTTATTGAGTTCACGCGGTAGTGTGGTTGCCGATTTACGAACCAATACTTTAATCGTAAACGACACATCGCAGAACATTGATAAGATCCGCCGGATGATTGACTTACTTGATGTTGCAGTGAAACAGGTGATGGTTGAAGCCCGTATTGTAACTGCACAAACAGATTTCTCTCGCGAATTGGGAATTCGTTGGAGTGCGCAAAAACTCAATAACAATCCTGTGTGGGGTGGGGATTTCCAACCGAGTTTTGATTTAGGAGTAGATTTGGCAACGGGTACGGCGGGAACGTTTAACTTTGGTTTGTTAAAAATCTCAGACTATATGTTGAATCTTGAGTTAACTGCGCTACAAGCAGATGGTCATGGTGAAGTTTTGTCGGCGCCTAAAGTACTTACTGGTGATAAACAGAAAGCCTATATTTTACGTGGAGATCAAATTCCTTACCAAACTTATAGTGCCGAGTCAGGGACAACAACCAGTTTTGTTGATGCGAATTTAAAGTTGGAAGTCACGCCAAGTATTACACCTGATGGTCGCGTACAAATGTCGCTAAAAATTGAAAAAGATACAGTTGGTACACTAACATCAGCAGGGTATTTAATTAATACAAATGAACTTGAAACCAATGTTTTGGTGGATGATGGCGAGACGGTTGTATTGGGTGGTATTTTTGATGACATTAAGCAAAATCAATATGAGAAAGTTCCCTTTTTTGGGGATTTGCCTGTAGTGGGTGCTTTATTTAAAAATAACACCAAATCTAGTGCGCAAACTGAGTTATTGATTTTTGTGACACCACGAATTGTTAATGACAGTGTTTCAAGAAATCATTAATATATTTTCAATTTGAACAAATCTAAAAGGTGACTCCTTGCCAAGCAAAGAGTTTGAAACCCTACCAAATATTTATTTGGTAGGGCCTATGGGGGCTGGAAAAACAACGGTAGGACGACATTTAGCTGAACTGTTAGGTCGTGAGTTTCTTGATAGCGATCATGAAATTGAGCGTAAAACAGGGGCAACGATTCCATGGATCTTTGAAAAAGAGGGCGAGCTTGGATTTCGTAGTCGTGAAACGGTTGTAATCGATGAGTTAACCTCTCGACCCAACTTGGTCTTGGCCACAGGTGGTGGGGCGGTGACTCAGGCTCCAAATCGCGCATTTCTCAAACAACGTGGTATTGTTGTTTATCTTTATACTCCTGTAGAGATTCAACTACAGCGAACCTATCGTGATAAAAATCGTCCACTGCTTCAAGTGGAGAATCCTGAACAAAAGTTAACTGACTTGTTGAACGTTCGAGATCCTTTATATCGTGAAGTTGCCCATTATATTATCGAGACTAATCAAGGGGCTGCACGTGATCTTGCGCAGCGTATCTTAAACTTGATTCTTGTAAAGTAGTTTTGATTCAGTTTTGAAGTGATTTGATCCATGCAAACCTTATATGTTGAACTTGGCGAACGCCGTTACCCGATCTTTATTGGTAGTGATTTAGATCCTAAAGCCTTGCTTGAGCCGTATATTCATGGGCGCCAAGTGATGATTGTGAGTAATGAAATGATCGCGCCTTTGTATTTAGCGCGTTACGTGGCAGCAATTGAAGCATTGGGAAAAACAGTTGCAACGTGTATTTTGCCTGATGGCGAAAAATATAAGAATATTGAGCACCTCAACCTGATTTTTGATGCATTGCTAGCGTCAGGCTTCAACCGTGATTGCACAGTTTTAGCTTTAGGCGGTGGCGTGATTGGGGACATGGCGGGCTTTGCTTCAGCATGCTTCCAGCGCGGAGTCTATTTTATTCAGGTGCCAACGACACTTCTTTCACAGGTTGATTCGAGTGTCGGTGGTAAAACAGGGATTAATCATCCGCTGGGTAAAAACATGATTGGGGCATTTCAACAACCACAAGTGGTCTTGGCGGATATGTCTCAACTCAAAACGCTGCCAGCACGTGAGTTATCCGCGGGTTTGGCAGAAGTGATTAAGTACGCACTTTTGGGTGATGCTGACTTTCTCGCTTGGTTGGAACAACATATGGATGATTTGGTGCAGGGTGATGAAGCTGCACTGGCTGAAGCTGTGTATCGTTCTTGTGCCCATAAAGCGCGTATTGTTGCCAATGATGAAAAAGAACAAGGTGAGCGTGCCTTATTGAATCTTGGGCATACCTTTGGACATGCGATTGAATCGTATCTAGGCTATGGTGAATGGCTCCATGGTGAAGCTGTGGCAACAGGTATGGTGATGGCAGCAGATTTATCGCAGCGTATGGGATGGATCAGTGCAGAAGATTTGGCGCGTACAAAAAATATCATTCAACGTGCGAATTTACCGATAGTATGTCCGCAGATTCCCCTTGATGACTTTTTAGCGTATATGGCTCATGATAAAAAAGTTTTGAACGGGCAGCTGCGTTTGGTTTTGATGCAAGCGGTAGGGCAGGCCATCATTACCAAAACATTTGATGTAGAATTGATGAAACAGGCAATTTTAGCCAACCAAGAACAGGCATAACTTTATTATGGCAACAACCCTTCGAACCCAGTGGCAGACAAAGCAAAATTATATTTGGCTTGCATTTGGAGGGGTATGCTTGTTTGGCGCCTTAGTCTTTTGGGCTATTACAGATCAAGAGACTGTGGTTGAAGTTGAAAAAAAGGCTGAATCTGAAGTTGAGTTACAAATTCAGCCAGAAAAAGTCGCAACCACCGCACATTTGGGCTCATTTATTGATGAAGTAAAACCTTTGGATATGACGACACGTGTGGTGGCCATTGCACAGCATGAAGCTGAATTTCGTGGGACCAAATTTATTCAGGAAAATAAAAAGAACAGTACAGTTGAACTGTTTAGAGTCTCAGAAGAAGCGATTATTAAGCGCTTTTTGCAAAGACAATCTGATCGTCAAGCTTTTAACTATTTAAGACTGACGGGTGAAAACCAAATTGAGCAATATGTGCTGATCTATGGTGTATATAAAAATGCCAATGAGGCGCAAAAGGCATTGGCGGATTTAAAACTGACGTTGCCGAAGTCGGTGCAACCCAAAGTTGAAAAAATTGAAAGTTATGCTGAATATGTCAATGACCTCGGTTCTGATGAACTTGGCCTTAGCAATAAGCTCTATGCTGTGCAGTTGAAACCAGCCGCTGTGCCCGTGATTGATGAAGCTACGCTTGCTGCGCGTCAACAAGCGGCACGTGCAGCAGTTGCACAAAATAAACAATCGACAACATCGACGACGGTTACTCGTCGTGATGCGGATGGAAATGTGGTTGATGTGCAAAAGTCACAAACAACCGTAGAGAATGCGCCACAAAATAAAACAAATGAACCTGAAGTGACCGACCCATTTAATTAAAATTGGTTCATTATGGCGCATCAAAAAATGTAAAGTTCATATATGCACAAAGATAGTGCAATAAATTGATTGCCTTCGAACTGAATTTTTACGTAAAAAGCACAAACCTAATAAAACTAAAGCGCTTAACACACAAAATAAATAATTGGCACAAAACTTGCTTTAATGGTGCATGAATTGAGTTGATGTCACTGTTTTGGCGCAAAAAAGATTCGATTTATGAGCGAAATAGTAGCGGCCAAGTGCCTTAAATAAGTGCGTGACTGCTGCATACATTTTTTCAATTAAGACATGCATAAAGACGAAAATCAGTCTATCTTGGGTGTGAAGAAAAAATGCTGTACTTCAATCAGAATCTGAATATGAGTCAATTGAACGAATCGGCAAGAAGTAATTAGATTGTTAGACGCCCGACAGGGCCTGTAGAAAGAAGGGTACGCTATGCACATGCCATCGCCTAATACTGTAGCTCCCGCTCAAGGTTTATACCAACCGGATGAGTTTAAAGATAACTGTGGTTTTGGTTTAATCGCCCATATGCAGGGTGATGCAAGCCATGATCTTGTCAAGACCGCTATGCACAGTCTGAGCTGTATGACCCACCGCGGTGGTATTGCTGCAGATGGTAAGACAGGGGATGGTTGCGGTTTACTCTTAGCAATGCCAAAACAGTTTTTCCGTGAAGAAGCGAAAAAAATCAGTGATATTACACTCAGTGAGGTTTTTGCTGTCGGTACGGTGTTCTTAAGCCTCGATCCAGCAATTGCAGCACATGCAAAACAAATTCTAACTAAAGAAATTGAATCTGAAGGCTGTCGAGTATTGGCGTGGCGTGTGGTCCCGACCAATAACGATGCTTTGGGTTCGATTGCGATGCAGTCACTTCCTGCATTTGAGCAAATTATTGTGAACTGCCCAATGGGTGTGTCTGAAGTTGAGTTTAACCGTAAACTCTTCTTGGCACGCCGCCGTGCAGAACAGCAGCTCAGCAATGACTCATCATTTTATGTAACTACATTATGTTCAACAGTGATTAGCTATAAAGGCTTGATGATGCCTGAAGCGATTGCTGACTTCTATACAGACTTGGCAGACCCACGTCTTGAGTCACATATTGTGGTGTTCCACCAACGTTTCTCGACCAATACATTGCCGCGTTGGCCTTTGGCTCAGCCATTCCGTTATCTTGCACACAATGGTGAAATTAATACCATTACTGCGAACCGTAACTGGGCGATGGCGCGTACGCCAAAATTTGAAAACCCATTATTGCCTGGTTTAACTGAGCTCAATCCAATCGTGAACCGTACTGGCTCGGATTCTTCAAGTTTAGATAACATGCTTGAAATTCTTGTGGGCGGCGGTATGGACTTGTTCCGTGCATTGCGTATGTTGGTTCCGCCAGCATGGCAGAACGTGGAGACGTTAGATGCCGATTTACGTGCATTCTATGAGTTTAACTCGAAGCATATGGAAGCGTGGGATGGTCCTGCTGGTCTCGTGATTCAAGATGGTCGTCATGCAATTTGTATGTTGGACCGTAATGGTTTACGTCCGGCACGTTGGGTGATTACCAAAAATGGTTACATCACACTGGCATCTGAAATTGGTGTGTGGGGCTACGAGCCTGAAGACGTGATTTCTAAAGGTCGTGTCGGACCAGGTCAAATTCTGGTGATCGATACTTTCACAGGTAAAATGCTTGACACTAAAGATGTCAGCACGCATTTGAAAAAAATGCGTCCTTATCGTGAATGGTTGCGTGAAAACTCGGTTCGTGTACAAGGTAGTCCAGAGCTTGAAGAATATTTATGTGATCAAGGCTTAAAAGGCGACGACCTGAAAGCATCACAAAAAATGTTTATGGTGACCTTTGAAGAACGTGATCAATTGCTTCGTCCAATCGCTGAAAGTGGTCAGGAAGCAGTGGGTTCAATGGGTGATGATACGCCAATGGCGGTTTTGTCTCGCCAAGTGCGTCATGTGTCGGATTATTTCCGTCAACAGTTTGCTCAGGTCACTAACCCACCAATCGACCCATTACGTGAATCGATTGTAATGTCATTGGAAACGTGTTTAGGTCGTGAGCAAAACGTTTTTGAACAAAGCCCTGAGCATGCAGATCGTTTGATTATTTCAAGCCCAGTGTTGTCAAATTCGAAAATGCATCAAATCCGTACGCTGGGTCGCAAGGGTTATGAAATTGCAGATATCGATTTAAATTATGCGGAAGATGAAGGTCTAGAAGCTGCAATTGCGCGTATCTGTGAAGAAGCAGCGCAAGCGATTCGTGACGGCAAAACCTTATTGGTGTTGTCTGATAAGAAGATTCGTCAAGGTTTCTTGCCTGCCAATGCATTGATGGCAACGGGTGCTGTGCACCATTATCTAATTAATGTCGGTTTACGTACCGATGCCAACATTATTGTTGAAACAGCACTGGCACGTGACCCGCACCAATTTGCGGTTATTCTCGGTTTTGGTGCAACTGCGATTTATCCATACCTTGCTTATGACGTGATCAATGACTTGGTTGCAAAAGGTGAGCTATTGGGTGACCCAATCCAAGCGCAAGTGAATTTCCGTAAAGGCATTGAAAAAGGCATGTTAAAAGTCCTTTCAAAAATGGGGATTTCTACGGTGGCCTCTTACCGTGGTGGTCAGTTGTTTGAAGCGGTGGGTCTGTCTGAAGAAGTGGTTTCAAAATGCTTCACGGGTGTACCGAGCCGTATCAAAGGTGCAACCTTTGTTGACCTTGAAAATGACCAAAAGAAATTGGCTGATACCGCATGGAAAACACGTAAACCAATCGATCAAGGTGGTTTGCTGAAATTTGTCTTCGACAAGGAATACCATGCATTCAACCCAGATGTGATCAATGCTTTGCATAAATCAGTGCGTTCTGGTCAATATGCAGACTTTAAAGAATATGCTGAGCTGGTGAATAACCGTCCAGTGGCAACAATTCGCGACCTATTAAAGTTAAAAACTGATAACTCGATTGCTCTAGATCAAGTGGAGTCTGTAGAAGCGATTTTACCGCGCTTCGACTCTGCAGGCATGTCTTTAGGTGCATTGTCTCCTGAAGCGCATGAGGCGATTGCGATTGCGATGAACACCATTGGTGGCCGTTCAAACTCGGGTGAGGGCGGTGAAGATCCAGCGCGTTATGGCACCATTCGTAACTCGAAAATCAAACAGATTGCATCAGGTCGTTTTGGTGTAACACCTGCGTATTTAACCTCTGCTGAAGTCTTGCAGATTAAAGTGGCGCAAGGGGCTAAACCGGGTGAAGGTGGTCAATTACCAGGGGGTAAAGTGAATGGCTTAATTGCACGTTTACGTTATTCAGTACCAGGTGTGACCTTAATTTCTCCGCCACCGCACCATGACATTTACTCGATTGAAGATTTATCACAATTGATCTTTGACTTAAAACAAGTCAATCCTCAAGCGATGGTTTCAGTGAAACTGGTGTCTGAGCCGGGTGTAGGTACCATTGCCGCAGGTGTGGCAAAAGCCTATGCTGACTTCATTACCATTTCAGGTTATGACGGTGGTACAGCAGCCTCTCCATTGTCTTCAATTCACCATGCAGGTTCACCTTGGGAGTTGGGTCTTTCTGAAGCGCATCAAGCACTTCGTGTCAATGACTTACGTGGTAAAGTCCGTGTTCAAACCGATGGTGGCTTGAAAACCGGTCTAGACGTGGTAAAAGCTGCGATTTTAGGTGCAGAAAGCTTTGGCTTTGGTTCTACACCAATGATTGCTTTAGGTTGTAAATACCTGCGTATCTGTCACTTGAATAACTGTGCAACGGGTGTTGCAACTCAACAAGATCATTTACGCCAAGAACATTATATTGGCGAGCCACAAATGCTCATCAACTTCTTCACCTTCATTGCTGAAGAAACACGTGAGTGGTTAGCAGCGTTGGGTGTTTCAAGCCTCAAAGACTTGATTGGTCGTACAGATTTGCTTGAAATGCTTCCAGGTGAAACGGAGAAACATGCGCACCTTGATTTGAGCGCATTACTAGAGTCACATCCTTCTGCGCAAGGTAAGGCGCAGTACTGTGAAGTTGAAGGTAACGCACCGTTTGATAAAGGCTTGCTTGCTGAGAAAATGGTTGCTGAAATGCTACCAGCAATTGAAGCTGGGACCACAGGTGAATATCACTTCACCATTGGTAACTGTGACCGTTCAATTGGTGCACGTATTTCAGGTGAGATTGCGCGTCGTTATGGCAACCTCAGCATGGAAGCGCACCCAGTGAAGATGAACTTGGTGGGGACTGCGGGTCAATCCCTCGGTGTTTGGAACGCAGGTGGTTTGCACATTCGATTAGAAGGTGATGCGAACGACTACGTGGGTAAAGGCATGGCAGGTGGTCGTGTGTCGATCTTCCCGCCAAAAGGTTCGCCTTTCCAAACCCAAGAAACGGCAATCATTGGTAACACTTGCTTATACGGTGCAACGGGCGGTAAATTGTTCGCGGCAGGTACAGCAGGTGAGCGTTTTGCAGTACGTAACTCAGGTGCTTTTGCCGTGATTGAAGGTGCGGGCGATCACTGCTGTGAATATATGACGGGTGGTATCGTAACTGTGCTGGGTAAAGTGGGTCATAACTTCGGTGCAGGTATGACAGGCGGTTTTGCTTACGTTCTTGACCTTGATAATGACTTCGTTGATCATTACAACCACGAGCTGATTGAGCTGAATCGTATTTCGACTGAATCGATGGAAGAACATAAAGAGTTCTTAAGCCGTATCTTAGATGAACACATTGCTGAGACTGGTAGTGCTTGGGCGTACAAGATCCGTAACGAGTTTGATTTCTACAGTCGTAAATTCTGGTTGGTGAAACCGAAAGCTGCCAACTTACAGACTTTGTTGAAAACCACTCAAGCTGATCCACAATAATTCCACTACTGCTGATACATAGGCAGGTGCAGATGATAGATAAACGGGCTGCACCTACCCACGGAGAGAGACATGGCAGAGCGCCTAAACAATGACTTTCAATTTCTGGATGTAGCACGCCAAGATCCAGAGAAAAAAGAGATTCAGGTCCGCAAAGCAGAGTTTGTGGAAATTTATAAACCTTTTACAGCGGAAGTAGCAGCAAATCAGACCCACCGTTGTTTAGGGTGTGGTAACCCATATTGTGAATGGAAATGTCCAGTACATAACTACATTCCAAACTGGTTAAAGTTGATTGCTGAAGGTCGTATTTTCCAAGCAGCAGAGCTGTGTCACCAAACCAACACGCTACCTGAAGTATGTGGTCGTGTTTGTCCGCAAGACCGTTTATGTGAAGGGGCTTGTACCTTAAACGATGGTTTTGGTGCAGTGACGATTGGTAACGCTGAAAAATACATCAATGACACCGCCTTTGCACTGGGCTGGCGTCCAGATATGTCTTCAGTAAAGTGGACAGATAAAAAAGTCGCGATCATTGGTGCAGGCCCTGCGGGTCTAGGCTGTGCTGATATTTTGGTGCGTAACGGGGTGAAACCTGTTGTATTCGACAAACGCCCTGAGATCGGTGGTCTACTGACCTTTGGTATTCCAGAATTTAAAATGGAAAAAGATGTGATGAAGCGTCGCCGTGAAATCTTCACGGGCATGGGCGTGGAATTCCGCTTAAATACCGAAATTGGTACAGATGTTACTATTGATCAACTACTTACAGAATACGATGCGGTGTTCATGGGTATGGGTACTTATACCTACATGAAAGGTGGCTTCGCAGGTGAAGACCTTAATGGTGTCTATGATGCATTGGATTTCTTGATTGCCAATGTCAACCGTACTCAAGGTTGGGAAAAAGATCCAAGTGAGTACATCAGTGTTGAAGGTAAAAAGGTGATTGTTCTTGGCGGTGGTGACACAGCAATGGACTGTAACCGTACTTCGATTCGTCAGGGTGCAGAAGTGGTGAGCTGTGCATACCGTCGTGACGAAGAAAACATGCCAGGTTCACGTCGTGAAGTGCAAAATGCCAAAGAAGAAGGTGTGAACTTCTTGTTTAACCGTCAACCGATTGAAATCGTCGGTGAAAATGGCAAAGTTACGGGCGTGAAAGTGGTTACGACTCAACTTGGCGAGCCGGATAGCCGTGGTCGTCGCAGTCCAGAACCAATTCCGGGTTCAGAAGAAATTTTACCGGCAGATGCGGTGTTATTGGCATTTGGTTTCCGTACCAGCCCTGCGGATTGGTTTACAAATGTGAATATTAACCTTGATGGTTCAGGTCGTGTGGTTGCAGCTGAACAGCAAACCTATAAATTCCAAACCTCAAATCCGAAAATCTTTGCGGGTGGTGATATGGTGCGTGGTTCAGACCTTGTTGTCACAGCGATTTGGGAAGGCCGTCAAGCGGCTGAAGGTATTTTGGATTATTTAGATATCTAATCTAAATCGTTCAAAACAAAAACCTGCTTCGGCGGGTTTTTTTATGATCACTATTTGCCTGAGATGATATGAAAGAGGTGGATCGGGATAAATCGAAAAAGATCTGGTGGAGAGTCTGATAAAAATGGACGAATTTGCAAACGCACTAAGCATTTTTGCCATATGTGAACGGCCTCTAAATTCAGATACTGAAGATCGCTCGGTTAAATGTTAGGAAATGGACATGACTCAAGTGACGCCAGAAAAACTATACCAACATCGTCCAAAAGCTCAGGGTATTACGATTCGGCGTTTGCAATTCAACCCCAAAGCCATTCGTCGGCATTATTTTGCCAATTCACCAGTCATGTCGCATTTACTGACGGCATTGTCTTCAACTTTTCCCATCGGTGAGCAGTTCTTTGTGCATAGCGTGCGCAATGTACGTGACCAAGTGAAGGATGAAAATCTTCAAGCGCAGATTGCGGCATTTATTGGTCAAGAGACGATGCATTCTCAAGCACACACTGCATTTAATGCTGCATGGCGCCGTGATGATTATAATCTCGACCGTTTTCAGGCGTGGTTGGCGCGTAAAGATGATTATGTGAAAAACTTGCATCCTAAAATTCAGCTCGCAATCACCTGCGCTTTTGAGCATTTTACCGCACTTCTAGGCGGCTATATCTTAAGACATCCTGAGGTATTGAGTACCTTGGATGATGATGCAGTGAAACTCTGGGTGTGGCATGCCATTGAAGAAATTGAGCATCGCGCGGTTGCCTTTGATGTTTATCAAACTGTCTATGGTGATGACAAGATTCGCCGTTTAATTATGCGCAGTGTAACGACAGGTTTCGCCAGTTTAACTTTTTACTCGGCCAGTCGATTATTTTTACAAGACCACAAAAAGAGTATACCTAAATTGGGCGGGAATCTTTTTGGATTGTATTTACTGGCGAAGATGTTTGTGCAATTGCTGCCTGAATATCTGTCTTACTACAAAACCAACTTTCATCCCTCAGATATAGATTACACCCAGTTGTTGAAATACTGGAAAACCCGTTTGGTAGAAGATTATCAACTAGACGGTTTTCAGCAGGAGTTGCACGCGGTTGTTTAGTATTAAATATAAAAATGAGCAATAAAGACCGAGTGAAAATCACTCGGTTTTTTCACTTTTAGCTACTTTAACTAAAAGCAACAAAAGGATAATCAAATGTGTTTACAATCAGGTTATTGCAATAAATACAAAAGAAAGAGGATAGCTGAATGAATTTTATGAAAAAAACTGCTGTCGTTGTTACCCTCGCGAGCACGTTAACGCTATCGGGCTGTGGTTATAATACCTTGCAGGTCAAAGATGAGGCAGTTACAGCTGCGTGGTCGGAAGTACAAAACCAATATCAGCGCCGCGCAGATTTGGTGCCGAACTTGGTGAATGTGGTGAAGGGCTATGCTAAACATGAAGAGCAAGTCCTGACCGAAGTTACGCAGGCACGTGCCAATGTGGCAGGTTTAAAAGTCGATAAAGAAGTATTAGAAGACCCTGCATTATTCCAAAAATATCAAGAAGCGCAGGCGCAAATGACAGGTGCGTTGTCGCGTTTAATTGCGGTCTCAGAAAACTATCCAGACTTAAAAGCTAATGAGCAATTCCGTGATTTGCAGGTTCAACTTGAAGGCACTGAAAACCGTATTGCTGTGGCGCGTAATCGCTATATTACTACGGTGCAAGACTTTAACTCCTATTCACGCCAGTTCCCACAAGTCATGACTGCCAAGGTGATTGGGATGGACACCAAACCAAATTTTAGTGCAGAGCAAAGCGCGCAAAAAGCACCAACGGTGTCATTTAACTAGCTGTGATTTAAAGTAATCGCAACCATAGGGTGAATGAATGATAGTACAGCAGCAGTTCTTACGGTTTTCGTATAAATGGGTGGTTGCATTCATTTTATCAGGACTGCTGTGTCTAAGTTCTTTAACATGGGCAGAGGTTGCTACAGTAACAGATGGTGGTGCTGAAACAGTTATCGCTGGAAAAATTATTCAAGGTCAGCAAGCGGAGAGTTCCAATAATGTAAGCTCGACAAATACTGATGCCGTGTCACAACCACCCATTGCCAATGATATGGCAGAAGGTGAATCGATACGGGCATTACCGACCTTAAATGAACCCGTGATCGATCAAGCACATATTTTAAGTGCTGAAGATAAGCAAGCCATTGGCCAAAAAATCCGTGCCTTGCATGACACAGGAAAAGCCCAAATAGGCGTAGTGATTGTCCCGACCACAGGTCAAGAGGATATTTTTGGTTTTGCCATGCGTATTGCAGACCAATGGCAACTCGGTTCAGCAAAGCAGGATAACGGTTTGCTGATTGCAATTGCCGTTAATGATCGACGTATGCAGATTCTTACGGGTTATGGTTTGGAAGGAGTCATTCCTGACATTATTGCGAATCGCATTATTAACCAACAAATCACACCGTATTTTAAACAAGCACAGTATGCTCAAGGGATCAATGCAGGGCTTGCTGAAATTGAACGGATTTTAAATCTTGATCCTGAAGTTGCAGCCCAAGCAGCGCAGGAGTTACAAGAACGCCAAGACCAAGCCATTCGCGAGCAGGAAGCCAAAAGTAAAACTTTTAGTATGGCTTTATTTATCTTAATTGCTGGTGCAATTGGCTCATTTGTGGTGGGTAAGCGTTTAAGTGCCTCGACGGCTGCAGTTGCAGGAACCGTGGCAGGCTTGGTCAATGGAGCTGGTTTGGTCACCAGTTTGCTGATTGGTGGTGGGATTTTCTTTTTACTCATCACGACCTTAGCCCAAACGATATTTCAGCTCTTTCTCTCTTCTGGCGGTGGAGGTGGGCGCGGAGGTCGTGGCGGCGGCGGTTTTGGTGGAGGTGGGTATAGTGGCGGGGGCGGCGGTTTCGGCGGTGGAGGAGCATCAGGGTCATGGTAACAAAAACTGAAACGACGGAAATCGTCACTAAACCAAAGCTAGATGAAGTTGTACAACCGAGTTTTAAACGTTGGTTAAAGCATTTGCTGCATATGCCAGCGAGTAAACGTTTCTTCAATCAGCAAGATCAATATGCGATTGCGCAAGCAGTAGCTGCTGCTGAACATGGACATATTGGGGAAATTCAGGTAGTAATCGAAGGGCATATGCCTGCACGAGAAGCCTATTTTCTGGATACTCGTGGACGTGCAAAACAGCTTTTCGCTGAGCTGGGTGTCTGGGATACCGAGTTAAATAGCGGGATTTTGCTTTACTTAAATTTGTGCGAACGCAAAGTCGAGATTGTCATTGACCGTGGGATACAGCAAGCCACCACACAGCAGGTATGGAATGAGGTCTGTCAGAGTATTATTGAAAAAATGGCACAGCGAGAGTATCGGCTGGCTTTAACCGACGGTGTTAAACAAATTGGGAGTATTTTGGATCATTTCTATGCCAATAAAATAGAAGACAAAGCTGATGAATTGAGCAATTCGCCAATTATGTTGAACTAGAAAGAGGTAAACTGACAATATTTGTCAGTTTTTTTACATAAAAATACAATGTTCGGAAATAAATTTTTAAATATTGAAATAAAGTGCTGTTTTTTATTTGAAAATAAATATAATAAAAGTTGGCATAATACATGCTAATTACAAAGTAGCTTAGAAAGCTTATAAAAAATTACCAAAACATTTGTGGAGAATGTTATGAATACAGTACAAAAGGGTTTTACTCTTATTGAATTAATGATTGTTGTTGCAATTATTGGTATTTTGGCTGCTATTGCTCTTCCTGCATATCAAAACTATACTGCAAAAGCAACATCTACGTCAGCTTTAGCAGATATTACAGGTGGTAAAGTAAATATTGAGTCAAAACTAGCTGAAGGTCCATTGACTTTTTTAGCAAATAATGATGTTGCAGGAATTGGTTTGAAGCAAAAAACCAATAATTGTCATGGCGTAGCAGCGGAGGTGGACTCGGTTACAGGTGCAACAGCAATTGTTTGTGAAGTTAAGGGTGGTACAAAAGTAAATGATCAATTTATTGCATGGGTGCGTTCGTCTGATACTGCTGCAAAAGCAGCAGTAACAGGTCCAGGTGCTGCATCAGCAGTTGATGAAGTAACTGGTTCTTGGTACTGTGTAACAACTATCTCAGCTTCTTTGGCTCCAAAAAATTGTTTATCTGAAGTTGACAATGCTGGAGACGTTACTGATTTGGAAGTTGAGGATGTTTTAGCTAACGCTAAAGCAGCAGCTAAAGCAATAGTATAATAGTTGTATAAGAAAGAGACCAGTATAGCTGGTCTCTTTTTTTGAGGTGTGCATAATGAAAAAAGAGTTCTTTTTATATTCATTATTTTCACTTTTTTTTATTTTTTCATTTTTAAATAATGAGCATTATTTTCCTTGGACTACATTTGATTCTGAGGTTTATATTTTCTATGCAATATTTTTTGTTTTTATAATATTTTTTTTAAGATCACCTAAAAAAATAAAAATATCTACTTTAAGTTTTTTTCTATTTTCCCTCTTATTAATATCCTTATTTCATTATAATTATTATGAATTTAAACAAAATTATTTTGCTTTTAACTTGTATTTAATATTAATATTAATATTTTCTGTAATTTGTGTGAGTGAAAATAATGAATTAATTGATTTTTTGGTTTTCTCAATATTTATTTCAAGTGTAATTACTAGCTTAATTTCTATAATTCAGTTTTTTAACTTGGAGTGTTTTTCAATTTATATTAGAGAAAATAATTCAACTCGTTACTCAGGAAATTTAGGTCAACCCAACCACATGGGGACTTTAATGCTAATGGGTTTTTTCTCTTGTTTATATATCTACCATAAATATAAATTTTATTTAATTTTATTATTAATACCTTTGTTAGTGTTTGGTATGGTAGTTACACAATCCCGGACAGTTTGGGTTGGAATTTTTATTTCATTAATTATTTTATTGTTAAAGTGGAAGTATATACATAAAAATATAAAATTCTTTATTTTTTCTCTTCCAGTCCTATATATAGCTATTAATCAGTTGTTGAAAACACTAACTGTTTTAGGTGTAAATATAAGTCAAAGAATACAAGTGGATGCAGCAAGAATAAACTTATGGCAAGATTTTTTTAAAATTATACCTGAGCTTAATATATTTGGAATTGGTTTTAAAAATATTGAGTATTATCATTTTATTTATGGGGTGAAATTCAATCATAATATTAGCTCATATCACAATATTATAATGGATATGTGTGTTATTTTTGGAGTTTTTGGTTTATTTTTTTGTTTTTATATTTTAATAAAGTTTATAAATATTTTATTTAAACTAGAAAAAAACTCAGATATCATGATTTATATAATAGCAGTTGTTATTGTTAATCATGCAATGTTTGAATTTCCATTATATTATGGTTATTTTATATTACCATTGGTAATAATATTTAATTATCTTGATCGAGAATATGATTTTAAATTTTTTTATGAATTTAACTTAAATAAAAATATTGTAAGTATATTTATTTTGTGCTTTTTAGGAGTCATAATTAGATATATTAATGTTTATGAGGAGAGCAGGAGTTATTATCGGAGTGCATCTTTAGGGTATTGTGTAAAAAAAACAAGTACAACTATCCTTTTTGATGATTTTGAAAATTTAGGTTTTATTAACTGTAAAGAAAATATTAATATGAAAAATCTTGAATTATTTGAAAAAGGTTTTTTAAATACGCCTCATAGAGTTAATATTAAGAAATTGGTTTATGTATATCATACACTTGGGTTATTTATAAAGCGTGACCAATTACTTATTCATTTAAATAAAAGATATAGATTATCTTTGACAGTAAATGATATCGCAGCAATGAAGTATTAATTTTTTAGTATTCGACTACTTATCGTTTTATAGTAATTTTTTCTTATTTATGAGGAAAAATACTCTTTAATCTGCTTTTTGTTTATCATGTGCCAAACATTCACCATTACCTGACCATATGAAATTCATGCTTGCCCTCATCGCAGCTATTCTTATTTCCCTTGCTTGGCTCCTGCCTATCCATTATCGCCCTTGGGTCACTTACACAGGTGAATTATTTGCGTTTTTATCCCTATTTGCCTTAGCTGCAATTTATCTAAAAGATAAAACTAAATTGCCTGTATTAAGTTTGCCTTTACTAGTTCTTGCTACTATCCCACTAATTCAATACTTAGGTGGTGAATTATTTTTCTTCGATAAAGCTTTGACCAGTACGCTATTTGTCTTTGGTTTTTGGATGAGTATAGTCATCGGCTATAACTTGTCTGTAGAAAAAATAGATCGTGAAGATATTTTTACTGGTCTCAGCTATGTATTTTTAATGACGGGTACAGCCACGGGTGTTATTGCGATCTGCCAATGGACCAATTTGGTTGCGTATTTACCGGGTATGGTGAATATACAAGGCAACAGACGTCCTTTTGCAAACTTTGCTCAACCTAACAATATGGCGACTTTTCTACTCATGTCATTAATGGCATGTTTATATCTGTATGAAAAGAAAAAAATCCAGACCAAATGGGTAGTAGCCTGTGCTTTACCTATAGTTATCGGCGTTGCCTTAAGCCAGTCACGTACTTCTTGGGTCGCGTGTCTGTGTATTTTAGCCTATTTGGCTTATCACCAATATCGGGGTTTCATTCGCCTTAAATGGTATTGGTCAGTTACATGGTTTATTTTATTTGTCGGACTGATTGTCATATCTCCTGTATTGAGCCACCTCCTTGCACAAGCCACTGATGCACAAATTGTGCAAAGCCGCGATGTAGTACAGCGCGCAACAGGTGATATGTCTCGCTTAGCCATTTGGGAGCAAATGCTGCACGCCATTTTAGATCGCCCTTGGTGGGGCTATGGTTGGAATCAAACCAGTGTGGCTTATACTTTGGTCAGTGATCATTTTCAGGGACCCGTCTGGATACGTAGCGCACATAATTTTATTCTTGATTTTGTGCTCTGGAATGGCTTGCTAATTGGCATTCCATTTTTGGCCTACTTTGGTTATTGGGGCTATCAGCTGAATAAGCATGTCAATTCAGTGGAGTCCGTAATTGGTATTTTAATGATTGGGGCGGTGCTGGTTCATGCCATGCTCGAATTCCCGCAATATTATGCTTATTTCTTGCTTCCTGTGGGCTTTATTCTGGGGTTGGTGCAATCACAACAATCCAATATCAAGACCATTACGCTTTCACCCAATTATATGCGTGGGCTTTATGTTGTGTCGCTGTTGTTATTGGGATTGATTATTCGAGATTATTCGGTTGCTGCTGCAAAACTGAATCAATCGATACGTTATGAAAAAACACCTGAGAAAATAACCAATCAAAAGCCCATTTATTTGCTTGAAGAATTTGACCGACGGATTGCATGGATTCGTATGAGTCCATATACAAAGCTTAATCAGCAGGAATTAAACGAAATTCGGGAAATGGTTTTAAACTATCCGACTAAATATGATTTGATTAAATATGCTAAAGCATTGGCTTTTAATGGTCATGAAAAAGAAGCTAGACATCAGCTGTGGCTACTTAAAAAATTAGGAAAAATGGATCTGGATTATGCTTCACTAGCACAGCCTATTTCTAAAAAGTAGAACATCAAATGTAAAATAGCCAGTCAATTGACTGGCTATTTTTTTGGATTAAATTTGACTCTGAATATAATTTTCTACACCGACGGTTTCAACCAAATCGAGTTGTGTAGTTGTCCAATCTAACCACTCTTCTTCTTTTTCTAAAATCTCTTGAACAAGATCTCGAGTAACGTAGTCCAGTTGTTCTTCGGCAAGCTTAACAGCGGCTTGAATGGATTCAATGTTCTCTTTAACTTTACGGACATCACAGTTTAGAACTTCAACAGTATGTTGGCCGATATAGAGTTTCCCTAAGTGTTGTAAGTTTGGTAGACCTTCTAAAAAAAGAATACGTTCAATAATTTTGTCAGCATGCTTCATTTGGCGAATCGATTCTTTATATTCTGCAGAACCGAGTTGCTCAATTCCCCAGTCATTAAACATGCGAGAGTGCAGGAAATTTTGGTTAATGGCAGTTAAATGATGATAAAGCACCTGATTTAACTGATTAATTACATCACGATTGCCTTTCATGAGAAAGCTCCATTCAAACTGCGGCTTAAAAATAATATCAATAACTTATGAGAAATATCTTAAACAACAAAGTGGTCTTTGGCGAGTAATTTATAGAACAGCAAATGAAAATCGCAATCAAAAGCATGCGGGATGAAAATTTATTTTAGACATTTAAGAAAAGAAAGCCCGCTTAGAGTCATAAGCGGGGGAGGAGCTACTCATAAAGAGTAAGTTTATAATTATGGTTATTCTAAAAAACGAATCAAATATCTAGGCAGCAATGGCTAAGCGTGAGGCAATGGCAGATACTTCGGCACTGATGATTGAGCGTGCTTCTGGTGCACAGCGACCACAGCATGTCCCAAGGTCGAGCATCTCACGAACTTCGCGATAACTACCCGCACCATTTTCAACAGCGTCTTTAATATCTTGATCTGTAATACCACGGCATAAGCACACGTACATTTCAGCAAGCCACATGAAAGAAATAAGATAAGTGATATTATTGATAATTGTTATCGTTTGTCAATAAAAATCATTTGAAATCTCATTTGTCTTTATTGGAGTTTTGGATGAAAAAAAGCCACTCAATCGGTGGCTTTTCTTAAAAAATATAACTTATTGATTAATAATTACAATACCATCCATCTCAACTAATGCATTTTTGGGTAGGCTTGCCACACCGAGCGCTGCGCGTGCAGGATAAGGTTGTGCGAAATATTCACCCATAATTTGGTTGACCAACTGGAAGTTTGAAAGATCGGTTAAGAAAATATTCAACTTCGCGATATCTGCCAATGTTCCACCAGCAGTTTCACAGACAGCTTTTAAATTATCAAACACACGACGAATTTGTGCTTCAATGCCTTCAACCAACTCCATACTGTATGGGTCTAAACCGATCTGACCAGAAAGGTAAAGTGTATTGCCGACTAAGATTGCTTGCGAATAAGTGCCGATCGCAGCAGGGGCATTTTCAGTATGAATTACTTGGCGGGACATCGTGTTCTCCTATTATATTCACCATCAATCATAGCCTAGATTGGCATTAAAATGTGTGGATTTAAACAATTAACTCGCAATCGATGTTTCCGCAATGCTCACTGGTTGAGCCAGTCGACTGATACGCGGGAAGCCAAAATGCATGCGTAGATCGCGAATTATTTTTGCAATTTGCTTGCGGTTGTGTACCACAACATTGACATAAGTCTTGTCATCTTGATTACGTACCATTTCGACCCCAATTTTTTCTTTACGACATTGATAAATCAGGTCGGAAATTTGTTCGTCATCCATGGCCATGTTAATCAATAAATATGCAGTGAAACTAATTTCTTCTTCATTCTCATTAGTCCACTGCAACGGCATGATGTTTTCAGGGTGCAGATGTTGTTCATGCAGCAGATTGTGACAACGCGCACGATGCACAATAAGTCCGCGGCGTGATAAATGCCCTTGAATTGGATCACCCAACACGGGGTTACAGCAATGTGCGTATTTGACATCGACACCTTCAGTACCTTGAATGAGCCGGTCAGATTCCTGTGCACTTTGATCATGTGCAAATAAATGATTCGCAACCAACTGCGGCAGTAAATCGCCCACGGCAATTTGCTCGAATAATTGGTCTTTATTTTCGATATGTCGCCATTGTAAAAGCTCTAACCAATCTGATTCGGTTAAATCTTTAATGGATACATTGAATAGCTTTAAAGCGCGATTTAAAGCTTGCTGTCCAACGAGGCGTTGTTCTTCGATGTCTTGCTCACGCAGTATATTTTGTAAGGCACGGCGGGCTTTTTGCGTGTTGACGAAGCTGAGCCAATCTGGATTTGGGGTGGCCAAGACATCGGTTATAATTTCAATCACCTGACCACTGTGTAATGGCGTAGAAAGTGGTTTAGTTTCCCCATTGATTTTCGCACCTACTGCATGGTTGCCCAAAAATAAGCTGGCAGAGTAGGCAAAATCGACGACTGTTGCACCTTGTGGTAACTCGTGTAGATGACCTTGTGGTGTATACACCCAAATTTTCTCTTGGTGTAAATAATCGAGCAGTTCGCTAAAAGTGGTTTTGGCACAGGCACCATCGATCAAGACATTCAAGTTCTGCATCGAGGCTTGAATCGCAGAGCGGCAAGCTTGTGGAGCACTGTCGCCCAGTACTACACCAAAACGCGCCGCTTTACGCATCAGTTCTGTTTGAATGGTGACTGATAATGTTGTGTTTTCACCTTTTAAGCGTAGTAGCAGTGATTGGTTACCACCTGGGAGGGGTTTACGAATATGGTCTGCAAAATGCAGAACTTGAAAACTCTCTCGCAACACATCGGCTAAGCGGTCACAGTCAGCAATACTATTTAGAATAATTTCAAAGGCATGACTATGCGTGAGTTCATGTAGATCAATGTCATTTTTTACAAAGTGACGTAACAGTTCGATATTATTATTTTTCTTTTTAATTCGCCCAGAAATTTGATGGGTTTTTAATAGCTCAGTAAGATTATTTTCCCATTTGCTTTGATATTCACAGCGTTTGGGTTTGGTTTGTAATAAAGCCTCTTGGACATTGTTATACATGTCGAGATCGAGGTTTTGATAACACAAATGTTCGAGGTTATCGCCCATCTCATTCATACCAACAATACGTGCCATTGGGACAAAAATATCAAAGGTTTCTTGGGCAATACGCGCACGTTTGTCGGGACGTAGTGCATCCAAGGTGGTCATGTTGTGATAGCGGTCAGCCAGTTTAATAATAATGACACGTGGGTCTTGTAGTGTGGCTTGCAGAATTTTTCGGAAAGAAGCGGCTTTATTATATTCTTTATCGCTAGATTGGCTAAGTTTGGTGACGCCATCGACCAGTTCGGAAACGGTTTTGCCGAATTTTTCTGCAATATCTTCTTTGCTAAAGTCTGTGTCTTCAATCACATCATGTAAAAGTGCCGCCATCAAAGTTTCGGCATCTAAACGCATATGCGCTAAAATACAGCTGACCGCAATGGGGTGTAAAATATAGGGTTCGCCACTTTTACGGGTAATACCATCATGGGCAATGTCCGCATAATCACAGGCCGCAAGCACTCGCTCGACGTCGCTTTCAGTTAAGTAAGCATCGATAATAGTTTTGAGCTGTTGTTTAGCTTGGCTGACCATTGGGCCTGGCATAAAACACCTTTAAGACGTAGCAATGACAAGAAAATTTTACTGATCCTCTAATGAAAAACATATTGCATGAGTTGTCAATTTATTCATTGAGAGAAAAGCAAAAAAGATACACCTAAACCACGATGAATCCTATCTTCTAGTTATAACGTGTATTGCACAAATATAAAAGTTATCCAATAAAAAAGCCTAGTTAAAAACTAGGCTTTTAAGCGATAAATTTTTCTTATTGGAAAGAAAAACCATCTAAATTCAAATTGTTTGCAGAAAGTGCAAGATCAAGACTCGAAGTTTGGTAGTCTTGCTCACGTTGTTTCAAAATATCTTTAGAAACATGACCGATTGCGATTTCACGTAATGCAACAACAGTCGGTTTGTCATTGTCCCACTCAACAGTAGGTTCAATGCCTTGACGTGCCAATTGACGCGCGCGTTTGCTTGCCACTAGTACAAGCTCAAAGCGGTTGTCTACATGGTCTAAACAATCTTCAACGGTTACGCGTGCCATAAGAGTTCTCGTTATGAATGGTAAAATAAAACAGACTGTGCAGTATAAGGTGCTTTGTGTGTAGACTCAAGTTTTAATCACTTTTCAACAGGGGTGATCAGCTCAGAAATCATTTTCTGATGACGATTGGCTTGCTGAGAAAGAACAAGACGATTGGCAATAATCACAGACTCAAGATCGTGCAAAGCCTTATTAAAATCATCATTAATAATGACATAGTCGAAGTTAACATATTGTTGCATGTCTTCAACTGCACAGCCTAAGCGACGCTCAATCACTTCAACCGAGTCTGTGCCACGGTTAGATAGACGTTGACGCAGATCAAACTGGCTTGGTGGTAAAATGAAAATTTGTTTAGAGTCAGGAAAAAGCTTACGCACTTGCTGTGCGCCTTGCCAGTCAATTTCTAATAGGACATCATGACCTTTCGCGAGTTGCTCTTTTACTGTAGCTTGAGCTGTGCCGTAGTAATTGCCAAAGACTTCAGCGTATTCAATAAAACCACCTTGTTCAACCAAGGCTAAAAATGAGTCTTTTTCGGTAAAATGGTAATGTACACCATCAAGTTCGCCGGGACGTTGCCCACGTGTAGTATGAGAAACAGAAACGTGAAGATTGGTTACACGGTCAAGGAGGGCTTTTACGAGGGATGTTTTGCCTGTTCCTGAAGCTGCAGAAACGACAAACAAGAGACCCGACATGATATTTTTCCTGATATGATAAAATATCTTCTCTATTTTAGAGCAGACAAGGTTTAAACGAAATAGCAAGGCGTCACTTTGTTTGCATTTATTTTATTAGTTTCCGCTGATTGAAAAGTGGTATCGAGGAACATATGGAAATTGTATTGGCCAATCCACGTGGTTTTTGTGCAGGTGTTGACCGTGCGATTGCCATCGTAAATCGTGCGCTTGAGTGCTTTAATCCGCCCATTTATGTACGACATGAAGTGGTACACAATAAATTTGTCGTAGACGATTTACGCCAACGTGGCGCAATTTTTGTCGATGAATTGGATGAAGTACCTGATGACAATATTGTAATTTTTAGTGCACATGGGGTCTCTAAAGCGGTACAGATCGAAGCCGAACGTCGTGGTTTAAAGGTTTTTGATGCAACCTGTCCATTGGTGACCAAGGTTCATATTGAAGTTACTAAATATGCCCGTGAGGGGGTTGAGGCTATTTTAATTGGTCATGAAGGCCACCCTGAAGTTGAAGGTACCATGGGGCAATATGACCTGAAAAATGGTGGTGCGATTTATTTGGTTGAAGATGAGCAAGACGTGGCTGATCTTCAAGTGCATCATCCTGAGCGCGTGGCTTTTGTGACCCAAACTACTTTATCAATTGATGATACTGCAAAAGTGATTGATGCTTTACGGGCGAAATTTCCTGAGATTCAAGGGCCGCGTAAAGATGACATTTGTTATGCGACTCAAAACCGTCAAGATGCGGTGCGTGATTTAGCAACCCAATGCGATGTGGTGTTGGTGGTCGGTTCACCAAACTCATCGAATTCGAATCGTTTACGTGAATTGGCTGAGCGAATGGGTAAAGCGGCTTATTTGGTTGATAATGCAGATGAACTTCAACAAGCGTGGTTTGAAAATATCGCCAAGGTTGGCGTCACAGCGGGTGCATCTGCACCTGAAATTTTAATTAAGCAAGTAATTCAACGATTACAAGATTGGGGCGCAACACCACCACAAGAGCTTGCTGGAACGGAAGAAAATATTACCTTTAGTTTGCCCAAAGAGTTACGTATTGTGGTAACCCAAGCCTAAAAGGTGGATTGGTTAACATTCTAATTTTATTGAAAAATTGACAGATGATTGTAAATTGGCAATCATCTGTTTTTTTATGCCTTTTATCCTGTATTGTGCTGATTGTGTAAAGAATTAGAATATGATTTTAAATAGGGTAAAGTTTTGTTGCCTTGGGGAGGGAGTATGCAAAATAAACATAAAGGGTTCACCTTAATTGAACTGATGGTGACGATTGCTGTTATGGCAATTATTGCGATGATGGCCGCTCCTTCTTTTATGCAGCAAATAAGAAGAATGCAACTCAATAATGATGCCCAAGAAGTTGTTCAGCTTGCTATTGAAACCCGCTCAGAGGCTATTTTCCGAAAACAGGATCAGCAAATTATTTTGACTTCTAGTAGCGGTGCTGGATTTAAAAATTGGCAGCCTTCTGAAAATACAAGTTGGACAACATCTGCGAAGCCTTCGGCAGCTATGACTTATAATTTTTTTGGTTATTTAACAGGTAACAAGGCGTGTGTGATCTTAGAGCATGCAAAAGATGCGACTTTAAAGGCAGTGATTCATTTCAATAAAAACGGGTCTGTTATTTATGACAAAGTCGCAACAAATTGTCCTTAGTGAGAAAATGAAAATGATAAAAAAAACTCAGACAGGGGTTGGTTTAGTTGAAATTATGGTGGCTTTATTGTTGTTGGCAGTGGCAGTTCTCGGATTTGTTGCGCTGCAAGTGAGAGCTATTGCGGCAAGTGAAGAGGCAGGGCAAAACGTTCAGGCTATGAATCTGGCGAGAGACCTATCAGAGCGTATGCGTATGAATCGAGAAGGGCTTCTATCTTATAAGGCCTCATCAGGTACCCCTACAGCTTGTGATGGAGAGCAATACTGTAACTCAGCAGATATGGCACGCTTTGAATATGCACAAATAGAAGAAAGAGCAGAACAGCAGGGAATGCGAATCAATGTGGTGGATTGTCAGGGCGTAAACAATACCTTTAAGCGTAAATGTGTCTATGTCGCTTGGGGGAAAACACAAGCAAACGATGCGTCAGAAACATCTTCTGCTTCTGATGCGTCAGATGATGAAAGTACTGCATGCACCAATGGGACATCTTATGAACCCAATGCTCAATGTGTAATTATGGAGGTTTATAACTATGAATAAATCTTCTCAACAAGGTCTAACATTATTAGAACTGATGGTTGCACTGGTCTTAGGTTTATTGATTGTTGCAGCAGGATTAGCAGTTTTTTTAAATGCCCAAAGGTCAATGGGTTTTCAAACCAGCATGGGTGACATTCAGCAAAATGCTAACTTTGGTTTATCTATGCTTACACAAGATTTGCGTCATGCCAATTTAAATACTCCCTCAGCGCAACGAGTAAATAACAAGCTTGTTGGTTCTGGCATTGTTTTTGTAAATACTAATCTTCCCAATGCTGTAACAACAAATACCGCTAAACTATTGACCATTCAGGGAACTAAAGAAAATAAAATAGGTGTGGACGCAACTAAGGGCGAAGCCAGTGATCAACTCACGATGCAATTTATGCCCGATGTAAGAGGGACTGACCAGTTTGATTGTGAAGGAAATGCGATGGTTGCAGGTCGGACTTATGTCTATCGCTACTATGTAGATAAATTGCCAAATAACCAGCAAATTGCAGGAAGTTTGGACCGCTTTGGTTTGTATTGTGATTCAGGGTTCTATGTTGATAGTTCTAATAGCATTGTGGGATTGGGTGCAAATGGTCAGCTGATTATCCAAAATGTAGATGCTTTTAAAGTCCGGTTGTTGGTTAAAAATCCTAATGGAAATTTGCGCTATACAACAATTGATGAATATTTAGCGTTAATGCCTACATCTATTGTAGATGAAAAACAATATGTGAATGTGATTGGAATAGAGTTGGGTTTGTTGGTTACTTCATCGCAATCTATTGGCGCAGATGCTTCATTCAATACAAGTACTAAATATACGATTGCAGGTCAAGAAGTTGAATTACAAGATAATGTCAATAATGGAAAATATCTTAGACAGGCCATTACTCAGTTTGTTGGACTTCGAAATACTTTGGGGGGAGTGTGATGAAAAAACAACTAGGTTCGGCCTTAATTATTGTACTTGTGATTTTGGTGCTTGTTACGTTAATTGGTACATTGGCTATACGCACAGGTATTTTGGGTTTAAAACTAGCAACAAATAGCCAAGTGAGTGCCTTATTGCTAGAAAATTCAGATTCAGCTTTATTTAATATTGAAAACCCCGATCAAGTGGCAAGACAACTCGCATTAGATGGCATGTTTGCTTATTTTAATTCCTCTGCAAATGCGGATGATGAATTAGTGTTTTGTTATCGTGCTGCACAAGCTTCGTTTTACTCTTTTTCAAAAGCCAGTGCGATTACAGCAGATGGTACAACAACCAAGATTGGTGTGGATGGTTTTTGTAAAGCCAACCAATTTGCAATGGGACGTTCTGCGGTGTTGTCACAAGTTTATTTAACCAAAAATGCTACGACATCTACACCATTTGGTGGTGCTCCGAAAGGGACGAGTCTTGGGCAAAGTAATGTGCCTGTAACAACAAATAATATTGGTGCGACTGTTATTTCGGTATTACCAAGTTTTGCAGGTGCTTCTTCTACAGAGATAGAAGCCTGTTTTAAGCAACGTGCTTCGGCAGTGGGGGCGTGTTTTGTAGGATTAAATATTCCTTATAATATGCAGCATGCGGACTATACCGTCGGTGGTCAGCCGAAGTTGGTATCGTAAAGAAAGAGGATTGAAAAAATGAAAAAATTAAATCACAAAAATGCGCTTTCTGCTACGGTGTCGATGCTGATGACTTTAACCGTATGTAGCAGTGTGTCACAAGCCAGCGATATTGATATTTATAGCAATGCAACTGGTGGAAAAACCACCATTACCATGATGCTGGATACCTCAGGGAGTATGGGGCATGGTGATGGCTATTGGGCTCGTTTGTTGGGGTGGATTGTACATGGTGCAGATACAGTAGATGTACGTAATGGCTCTAGTAGTTTGGTGGAAGACTATAATATATGTAAATGGAGCTATGATTGGGATATATGGAATGGTTATACATATAGTGATAATACAAAAACGGACAAAAAAATAGATTACAAAGTGGGTGACGGGACAACTAGATCATTTTATCCAACCTATTGTTCTGTGAATCAATCTACATTTAATAATTTAAACTCAACTTACAAAAGTAGAATTGAAAAAGAATGTGAGAAGACAGGGGGGAACTTTCCCTATATTTGCTATGATCGAATATCCCGTTTGAAAATGGCAATGATCAAATTATTAACTGGGGATCAAATACCCCCTACCACTCGAATTGGGATTGGTCAATTTTCATCGCCAGTGAATAGCGATCAGTTTTCACATGACGGTAGAAGCGCTCGAATTCTTTATCCAGTTGTTGAATTGACAGCAGAAAACCGCGAAAAGTTATTAGAAAAAATTGTAAGTTTGGATGTTTATAATGGCACACCATCAGCTATGGCTTATGCTGAATCTGCAGCATACTTATTGGGAGTGAATACTTCTGGTATGACCAATAGTGGCTATGCTTATTCCGATGCCAATACAACCCCAAAAATTCGTAATGATAAAGGATATGTTTCTCCATTAGCTGGAATTAATACTTCAAGTCAATGTAATGGACAGGGGATTTATTTTTTAACGGATGGATTTGCTAATAACTCCTATACAGCGACTCAAACAATGATGGAAGAGGTATTGGGTGAAAATTTATCTGGTACAGGTTTAACTGGAAGCTCCCCGAGCGGTAATGATCCAACTCAAGGGTGGCCAGAAATAGGTAAATTTGCTAAGTTATTACGTAATGAAAAATATATTAAAACAGCGGTAGTGGGTTTTGGTAGTTTATTTCCAAATGATCCCACTTATGTCAAAACCTTAACAAATACTAGAAATAAACCCTCAACCTACTACGATTGCTCTAAACTTCCTAATCCAAATGCGTCAGGAATTAGTGACCAAGAAAAAAGTAATAGACAAGATCTAATCAATACCTGTAATTGGGGGGCAAAACCGCAATCTGATATTATAGCAGCGGATCGTAGTCAAATCCCAAGCAGCGTTGGTGGATATGGTAATGGTGGTTTTTATTCAGCCCAATCTGTTGATGATGTAGTAAACAGTGTGGTGAAGTTTTTAGATGATGTAAAACCTGAATTTGACCCAGTTGCCACAGGTTCGCCTACCCTACCACAAGACGCATTGAATCCACTACGCATTCAGCCGTATGGTTATTACGCTTCATTTTTGCCGAAACCCCAGGAATCGACCCAGCTTTGGGTTGGGAATATGAATAAATATCATATTTTTAACGGCGAGCTTTATAACAATAGCAAAACTATTCGTTTAATTAAGACAGATGGTTCTCTTGACTCAACCGCTGAAGGTCTTTGGATTAATGGTATGAAAGGGCAGTTGCCCTTAGGCATAGGCACTAATCCTGCGAATGAGCAAGTTGCAAACCGTACTATTTATACCAATCGGGAAATTACAGGTACAGCTACTCCTTATGCTGCAAATGAAACCAATTCACTTAAAAAAGTAAATGTTGAGACTTTATTTGGTACAGGCAGTACTGCTTTGTTTGCCAATGATCCAGACAAAAACTATTGGCTGAATTTACTGGGTTATAATGTCGGTGCAACAGAAACAGGTATCACTTTAGCAAACCTAACAACAAAACCAGAACTTCGCCAAGTCGGTGCAGTAATGCACTCTACGCCAATTTTACTAACACAAAGCGGCAAGATTAAAGTTACATCGGGTGCACTAGATACAACGGAGCGTGATGATTATCTATTGTTTGGTACGACACAAGGCTTACTGCATGTTGTAGATGCGGATGATGGTAAAGAAAAATTTACGTTTGCACCAAACGAAATGATGAAAAATCAAAAAGCTGCGTTCTTATCTGAAACCAGTAGTACAGGCGGTACAGCAAGTTTGTTTTACGGTATAGATGCACCATGGACTGCTTTTACCCAATATGTTTCTAAATCCAATGGCACCTTGACAGTAAAAGGTTCAGAAAGAAATACTGATGGTAGTACTTATAATTCAAGTAATACAAATCTTGAATTAAAAGGTTTGCAGTGGGTGTACGGTGGTTTGCGTATGGGAGGCAAAAGTTATTACGCCTTGAATTTATCTGACTTAGATAATCCAGAGCTCAAATTTCACATCGACCCAGCTAGCTCAAAAATTTATAAATCAAGTTCCACAACTACAGGTGTAACCGCTCTAAGTTATATGGGACAAAGTTGGTCTAAACCAACTATTGCCTATGTTAAATTTGGTGGAGAGAAAAAACTAGTCATGTTTGTGGGTGGGGGTTATGACGCAGGTTATGAAAATGCGGCTTATGATCAAAATACCACAACAGGCGGTGGTGCGGGCGTATATATGTTTGATGCCAATAATGGCGACTTACTGTGGTGGACGAGTGCCAATGCAACAGCAGCAGGTGGAGCAGAAGCATTTACCGATGCCAGTGAAGCTACTATTAACATGAAATACAGTGTTGTCAGTCAAATCAATGCAATTGATCGTGATAGCGACGGTTTGGTCGACAACTTATACTTTGGTGATTTGGGTGGACAGGGATTCCGTGTCGACTTAAATAATGCGGCGACTGGTGCGGATGCAAGTGCTAAAAAAGCGAATTTTGTTAAACGTGTTGTACGCTTATTTGATGAACATGCAACAGGTGGGGCAAGCCCTCGCTTCTATGAAATGCCAAGTGTGTCTATACATGACAGCGATGATGGCTATGTTGCTGCTGTGGCATTTAGTTCAGGTAACCGTAGTTCTCCATTAGTTGGAACAGCGGTTGTGAATGGCAATCAAGCAGGTTCAACAACAAGTGCAACAGATGGTGTATTTGTGGTTTATGACAAAGATGTGGCAAGAACGGATTTATATAATACATTGCCTGATACAGGGGCTACCGGATTAAAGACAAAAAATATTGCGTTAACTTCGTTAAATTCAAATATAAGCACTGGTGTTGCTGTTACAGGGAATAATGGCTGGAAGTATATCTATTCAAACACGGCGGGCGTCTATAAAGGTATGAATGAGCTGTATGCTGTGGATGGAATGCTCTATGTCAATGTATACCATCGTGATGGAACGGGTATTGGTGGTTCTTGTGGTGCAGGAGTAAAAGGTGATTCTTATATCTATCAGTTCTGTTTACCAACAGGAAAATGTTCTTTTGCTACTACAAACGCTAATACCCCGAATAGCGTTAAATTAGGGGCAGGTATTTTGGGAGCAGGTTTAGGGCAAGGGTTTAGTAATGCAAATAATACAGGTTTGATTGTTAAACGTCCTACTACTCTAGATTGTGCAACCACGCCAAATTTACCTGAATGTCAGGAGTTTACAACTACAGCGAAACTTAGACAGTTACGCTGGTATGAGACGCAGTAGGTAAAGCTTATGAGAAAAAGATCAGGTTTTACCTTAATTGAATTGATGATCGTTTTGGTGGTAATCGCAGTTTTTGCTGCGATTGCTGTACCTAGTTATCAAGCATATATTCAGAAAAAAGACTTAGCCATGGCTAAACAAGAAGCTTTAAAAATAGCGAGTGAATTAGAACGTTTTAAAAATAAGAACTTTAGTTATAAGGGCTTTAATGCAACCTATATTTATCCAAGCTATAAAAAAGCAACGGGAGAGCTTTATTTACCAATAGGTCTGGCTGAAGGTGATGCTAAATATAAACTGACAGTAGTTGATTTGGCACAAAAGAAAAGTTTATCTGATGCATCAACTGCAGTATTGGGTTTAAATTGGGCAATCTCTGTAGAGCGTGCAAAAGATGGAACAGAGCCTAAACAGCCTCGTAACTATGATTTGTTACTGACGAGTACAGGAATACGCTGTATGACTAAAGTGAAAAATACAGTCACTACTTATAGTAGTTGTGGTGGGAGTAGTGAGTCATGGTGATGAGTAAGAATTTAGGCTTCACGCTCATTGAATTGATGATTGTAGTGGCAATTATTGCCATTTTGGCAGCGATAGCCTATCCATCATATACGCAGTATAAAATTCGCACTAATCGTGTAGATGTACAAAGTGAAATGATGAATATAGCCCAGCGTTTACAGAGTTATCATGTCATTAATCATAATTATACCAATGCAACATTAGATAATAGTAATTTAAGTAAAGATTATCCGGCGTCTAATGCTGTATATACCATCACACTTACACCCAGTGTACAATCATGGATATTAGTAGCTGAACCTAAATCAGCCACTATTCAATCAGCCAATGGAAATGTAATTTTAAATAGCCAGGGTCAAAAATGCTGGACCAAAGGTGCATCGACTTGTGCCCTAAGTGGCACATCCAACTGGGACGGCAGATAAAATCCAAATTCAAAACTGTGGATAAACAAATTTTAATCTTTCTTTCGCAGCAAAGATAACGTAAAATATTGCCCTCTATGAAAGGGGTTTGAAATGTTCCGGTGGTCGGGGCAGGGATAATCCGTAAAAACTATAAGGTTGTATCATGGTAGTTATTCGTCTTGCACGCGGTGGTGCTAAAAAACGTCCGTTCTATCAAGTTATTGTAACTGATAGCCGTAATGCACGTGACGGTCGTTTCATCGAACGTATTGGTTTCTTCAACCCAACAGCTCAAGGTAAAGCAGAAAAACTTCGTTTAGATGCTGACCGTTTTGCACACTGGGTTGCTCAAGGTGCTCAACCATCTGAACGTGTTGCTTCTTTAGCTGCTCAAGCTAAGAAAGCTGCAGCTACTGCATAATTTTTGCTAATTAAGTAGTAGGTAGCCCATGACACCAACACAGAATGTTCCCGAAGATCGTATTCAGATTGGACAGTTACGTTCAGCATATGGATTAAATGGGTGGCTCTGGGTCTATTCCAATACAGAACCCATGAGCAACATCTTTGACTATCTGCCTTGGTACATTGAGACCAAGGCGGGTTGGCAAATTGTCGATGTAAAACGTTGGAAACCACATGGCAAAGGCCTGGTTGTGTCGCTAAAAGGTGTGAGTGATCGCACTGGCGCAGACGAACTGGTTGGCTCCAATGTCTGGATCTCTAAATCGCAACTGCCTCAAGCAGGTGTAGATGAGTACTATTGGTCTGATTTAAAAGGTCTAACTGTGTTAGGTCTGGACGATCAGGAACAAGAAGTCAATCTCGGTCAAATTTTTGAGCTGTTTGAAACAGGTGCTAACGATGTGATGGTGGTTCGCGCAACTGCCGAGAGCATCGACGGCGAAGAGCGAATGATCCCATGGCATAAAGATGTGGTGCAACGCGTTGATCTTGAAGCTGGTCGTATCTACGTCAATTGGGGCGTAGACTACTAAGAATTTTTCGGAAATACGGGAGTCTGCGATGTTTTTTGCAGTCATTACGCTTTTTCCTGAAATGTTTGAAGCGATTACAGCCTACGGTATTAGCGGGCGTGCAGCAAAAAGTGATTTAGTACAAGTGACTTGTATTAATCCTCGTGATTATGCTGAGGGCAACTACAAACGAGTGGATGAACGTCCATGTGGTGGTGGTCCAGGTATGGTGATGATGGCTGAGCCTCTGGCAAAAGCAATTCAACATGCCAAAGAGCTTGCTATGCAAGCAGGTGCAGTTCATATTCCTGTGGTGTATATGTCACCGCAAGGAAAAACCTTAAATGAGCCTGCAGTACAACAGTTTGTCGAATATGATGGATTGATTGTGTTGTGTGGTCGTTATGAAGGAGTCGATGAACGTTTGATCCAAAAATATGTTGATCAGGAATGGTCCATAGGGGATTACGTTTTATCGGGTGGTGAGCTTCCTGCGATGGTTTTATTAGACAGTATTATTCGGAGACTTCCGGGTGCAATGTCTGATGAACAGTCTCATGTGCAAGACTCATTTGTGGATGGTCTTTTAGACTGCCCACAATATACCAAGCCAGACCATTTTGAAGGTTTGGATGTCCCTGAAGTCTTAAAGTCGGGACATCATGCCAATATTGAGAAATGGCGGTTTTTGCAGCGTTATCAACGGACTTTAGAGCGTCGACCTGAGTTGATTGAAAAAGTTGAGTTGAGCAAGCAGCAAAAAAAATGGCTAAAAGATGAGCGAGGATGAGTAAAGCATTGCTTTACCCGAGCGCAAGGCGAGAAGCTATGCTTCGAGCAAACTAAACTGCTTAATGTAAATTAAGTACTTAAATAGGCTCTTTATGTATTGAAGCGGTCAAGCATAAAGGGAAAGTCAAACGGGTCTATGCGCTTTAGCCTCTAGCCCCAGTGGATCTCAGACCTCTTCTGACCCACACATATTGGAGATACCCCATGAGTGGTAAGCATCCTTTAGTTCAAGCTGTTGAAAATGCACAGCTTAAGCAAGACATTCCAGCTTTTGCACCAGGCGATACAGTTATCGTTCAAGTAAAAGTAAAAGAAGGTGATCGTGAGCGTCTTCAAGCATTTGAAGGTGTTGTCATTGCGAAGAAAAACCGTGGTTTGAACTCTGCGTTCACAGTACGTAAAATTTCTAGCGGTGTTGGTGTTGAGCGTGTATTCCAAACTCACTCACCAATCGTTGCTGGTATCGAAGTGAAACGTCGTGGTGACGTTCGTCGTGCTAAACTTTACTACCTACGCGAATTGTCTGGTAAAGCTGCACGTATTCGTGAAAAGTTGCCAGCACGTAAACAAGGTTAATTTTAACTTTGCTTTACAGCTAAAAAATGCGCCGTTTAGGCGCATTTTTTATGTCTGCTATTTGAGTTTATAAACCTTGTAGTTTTAGGCGGTTGGCATGTTGACGATAGATATCGACAGGATCAGGAGAAAAGACTGAACGTAAGGCGAAGAACTGATTGATCACATCTAAATGATTCCAGTTGTAATTGTCACGAATGGTCTTGCCATATTTGGCACTACAACGTGAGACCAAGCCATCATTGTCATTCGGCGCTTGCATCAGTAATCCTGTAGCAGCCAATACCGAGTCTGGATCGAGAATATTGGTTAAGGTTGAATTACCAGAGAACGAATAGAAGTAAATGCCATTGTCGATTGCAGCCCCTTCACCACAAGCCGATTCAGGCATACCGAGTGTATATTTTTGGGCAAAGGTTTTAGAACCTGCCTGACTCAAGCTGATGCCCGCTGCCAACGAATCATGTGGATAGCTGTTTGGGTCTAAACCTTGTGCCCAAATGATGGTTTTGGAAACTAAATTGACCATATCCATTAATGGCTTTTCGAGTGGTGTGCCTTGTACTTTTAAAATAAAATCAGCAACAGGTGAGCCTTTGAGTGGGCTTGAAATGGCGGTGGCAGAAGCGACTTTAGCTGGCGCGATATTGGAAACATAGGCAATGCTGTGTCCACCATGACTGTGCCCCAGTAAATTGACTTTGTTTGCCCCCGTAATCGCTAAAATCTCATCGACTTGTTGTAGCAGTTGCTCACCGCGAACCTCAGAGCTGTTGAATGGGGAAACACGGGTTGCCCATGCATTGGCGCCGTTACGTGCTAAATCGGGTAATATTTGATACCAATAATCCACACCAAGTTCATCTGTACCTGCACGAATCCAGCCTCCCATCCCATGTGCGAACACGAGGGGATATTTGGTTTTGGCATAACTGGAGATGACGAAGTTAGATTTGACCTGTTCTGCATTGGATGCGTGCGAGGTACTAATCGTACTGGCCGCAATTAAGCCTGCAATGAATAATCCATATTTCATATAATATCCTCTATTTATTGTGCTTTCCTAGCATGACGATTTTTATTGTCAATTGTCATTATTCAGGAGATTTGCAATATTGCAAGTTCCGAATGATGAAAGGTTGTTGAAATATCAGTCAGTTTAAAAGGTCTTTATGCACTTGAATTTCAAGCATACATAGATCGTCTAGTAATGTGAGTGCTATAACGTGCGACCATGCCATCGTTATCCAAATTGCCAATGCGTGACCAGCCCAGCCAACCATGCACCATGAGCAATGGATATTTGGTTTTGGTATAGTCAGATTTGGCCTGTTCCTGAATAGGCAAAACGCTTGGAGCCGCTTGAGTCGCACCGATTGAGCCAAGTAAGCAGCCAATGATAGCCAATGAAATTGTCCGTGCGTTAGAGATGATGGTCATAAAACAATCCTGTGTTCTTTATTTTTATTAACAGTGAAGTGACGCTTCACTCCTGAAAGCTCAGATATGCAAATCGCCGTTGCTTACGGCATGTTATTGTGAGTCATCCTCGACTAATTTTTGTACGCTCAGGTATTTTTTCATGCGTACTCTAGAAAAAACATATCATTTGGGGACAGTTATTGCGTATTGCGCCAGAGATTTGTAAATCTACATGCATCTTGATATCTATTTAATATTTATAGACATTTGTATATTAAATCGTTGGGGTGAGTTTGTACTAAAATAGCTTTTCAGACATAAAAATGGGGCATGTTCAATGCCCCAATTTCCTATGTGGATATGTTAGTCAGCAAAAGGTAATTTTCCACCTTGATCATGTACCTGTTCAAAGGTTTCTAAACGCAATTGCTCTTGGGGATTTTGAAAATGCTGCCCGCGTAATTGCTTCACGGCTTGTTGCTTGGCTTGATCATTCATCCCACTTTGTATGATTTGATCGCGTGCATTTAAATATTCTTCGACTCGTGATTTCCATTGACTGCGCTGCCCATCGAGTTGTTCTAAACGCTGCGTGGCTTCAGGACCAACCAAATTTAAACGCATTTGGCGAATTTCGGCAGCAGAACCGCCGCGTGCTTTAATCGCGGCGGTCAAGCTGCGTAAATCTTGTAAGGTGTTCAGCTGTTCTAAATTTTCCTGCCAGTCTTGAGGTAATTGTTTAAATAACTCCTGCAATTGTCGTGCTTTTTCAGCTTCAGATAATTTTTTATTCTCCATGACGGCCATGCGCTTTAGGGTATATTCGTGATAGGCATCTTCCGTACCAAATAAACCTTCAATTTCATAATCAGAAAAATATTGTTTACGCAGATTTTGCATGCTGCTAAAAATGCTGCGGTAATATTGTGGATCTTCCTGATTTAAATTCGGTGCTTGCAGTTGCCCAAGCGCGTTGCGATAGTCCAAATAACGCTGCCATAAATCTAAAATTTGCGATAAGGCAGGCTCTTTATGTCCTTGTTGAATATAGCTTTTAAAATCACCACGAATCTGTTCAATACTTTTTTCGCCATATTGGGTAATAAAATATTCAAAGCAATTACGGGTTTGCTCATTCACAATCAGACGATGACTTGCATCGAGTTTAAGCTGACAATTGACTTCGGTGTCCTGTTGACTTGGGCTTAAAAAATTTGCAGCAGGGTTATTTTGTATGGCTTGCTGCAGGTTCAACGCTTGAGCTGTTTCATTATGTGAGCTTTGTTGGGGCGATATATTGGGAGAGTTTGATTGTGGCATCAGCCAATACACCAAAGCTACAATGAGCAGTATCACTACGCCTAAAACAATCCATATTTTATGTTTCTGCATTGCAATGCACCTGTATATCCATTTTATTTTTTTAATCCTAAGTGCCTAAATATGCCATAAAAGTCAATCGCTGTTCTAGAAATGTTGTCATTTATCGCGGCAGATTGTTACCATGGCGCAGTTTTGCTTTGACTTATGTGTGCTATGAAATCATCTGCGGCTAAAATCCAGCGTCGTGCCATTAGTGGTGTATTTTTATTGAATAAACCTTTGGGCATCAGTTCCAATGCAGCATTGCAAAAAGTGCGCTGGTTATATCGGGCGCAAAAAGCAGGGCATACGGGGGCATTAGACCCATTGGCTTCGGGCTTACTGCCGATTTGTTTGGGCGAAGCAACCAAGTTTTCGCACTATTTACTCGATTCGGTGAAACGCTATCAAACCACCATTCAATTGGGACATAGCACCACCACGGGAGATGTGGAAGGCGAGCGGTTGTTAGAGCAGGTTGTACCTGAGTTAACCGAAGAGCTGATTCAGCCTGTTTTAGCTCAGTTTATGGGTGATATTCAGCAAGTGCCGCCGATGTATTCCGCTTTGAAGAAAGATGGTCGTCCTTTATATGAGCTAGCCCGTAAAGGGATTGAGATTGAGCGTGAAGCACGCCCAATTACCATCTCTACGATTGAGCTGCTTTCATTCACAGCAGACAGTGTCACCCTTGATATTACCTGCTCCAAAGGCACATATATTCGTGTTTTAGGCGAAGATATTGCGAAGGCATTGGGTACTTATGGCCATTTAACTTATTTACACCGCATTAAAACGGGTCATTTTGATCTGATTCCAAGTTATACCATTGAGTATTTGGAAAGTTTGTCTGAACAAGAGCGCGAAGCACTGTTGTTACCTGTTTATGCACCTGTAGATCATTTTCCTAAAGTACAAGTTCCAGAAGGACGCAGTGAATACTTTAGTCGCGGTATGGAAAGTAATATTGAGCATATAGCGGAAGCAGAGGTCTTGGTTTTCGATGGGGAAAAATGCTTAGGCTTGGCTGAAATTACCGATAAGAAAAGATTGGTTCCAAAGCGGGTTTTAAATTTATAATCGAAATATATCACGCGGTAAAAAAGGATAAGGCGTGGACATCGACATTATTATCAGTCTGATCTTTTTTGCCTTTTGTGCAGGCGCAATTGACGCTGCCGTTGGCGGTGGTGGACTGATCCAAATTCCCGCTTTGATGAATGCATTTCCGTCGATGGCACCTGCCACTTTATTTGGCACCAACAAATTAGCGGCAGTGGTGGGTACAGCCACTTCAGCCGTTTCCTTTGCCCGTAAAGTGCGCTTTGAATGGAAACTTTTGGCTGTGGTCGCAGTGTGTGCCACCATCAGTTCATTTGGGGGCGCGGCTAGTGTCGCTATGATTCCAAAAGAAGTTCTCCAACCCTTTGTCTTGGTCATGTTGATTGTGATGGCAGTCTATACCCTCATGAAGAAGCAATTTGGGCAAGTACATATGGCGCAAAGTGTGACGCCTAAAATTTTGCTGTTGGCGGGAATCGGAAGTTTAGCCATTGGCTTTTATGATGGTTTGTTTGGCCCAGGTACGGGCAGTTTCTTTATTTTCTATTTTATTCGCTATTTACGCGTTGATTTTTTGCATGCGGCGGCATTGGCTAAAATTGGCAATGTGATGACCAATCTTGCAGCGCTAAGCTTTTTCATTCCCTCGGGGCATGTGCTTTTTGCTGTGGGAGGCACGATGGCCGTTGCAAATATGATCGGGTCTATTTGTGGGGTAAAAATGGCGCTGAAATATGGAAGTGGTTTTATCCGCATTTTATTTCTTATTTTGGTGACGATTCTAATTGTAAGATTGAGCTATCAAATGTTTTTGATGTAATGGTGCGATACCTTTAAAACTTCATTACAAAAAACGCGCAGTCTGTGACCTCATTTCTCGTTTATTGCATTTAAGATCAATACAGCGCACTCAATGCTGTGCCAAGAAGCTTTTCAATAAAAATGATGTTTTAAGCTGAACGGAACTGGAGCATAGAATGAATATATTTGAAGCCTTAAGAGAAAGTCACGTTATACAACGAAATTTGGCTGAACGACTACTCCAAACTTCAGGGGATACGCCTGAGCGCCGTGAGCTATTTGAACGGCTTAAAAATGAATTATTTGCCCATGCTGTGGCAGAAGATCGTTATTTTTATATCCCTTTAATGATGACTGATTCGGGCCTTAACATTACCCGCCATGCTTTGGCAGAACACCATAAAATGGATGAGTTATTGGAGCAACTGACGGAGACGGAATTCTCCAATCCGGGTTGGTTGGCAATTGCAAAAAAATTATCGGAAACCATACATCATCACTTACAAGAAGAAGAGCATGGTTTCTTTCAGCAAGCAGGAAAAATTTTACTCGATGCTGAAAAGACTGCACTCGCTAAGCAGTATCAGCAGGAATACAAAAAGTACAAAAAAATTGAAAAAGACAGTTTGGTTTAAGTCCATTTTAAACAAAAGATGGCGAGTGCCATCTTTTGTGATTAAATCGCGTCATCACTTTGCTGTTTGGCTCTAAAGGTAACCCCAACAGAGGCAATCATAATGCAAACCAGCGCCAACGTTTGCCACATGCTAATTTGTTCTTTCAGTAATAACCAACCTGCCAAGGCTGCTAAAGCCGGTGACAAACTTGAAAGCGTCCCATAGCTGAGTTTACTTAAACGTTTCAACGCCATGAGGTCTAGAGCATAGGGAATGGTTGTGGCGAGTAGTGCAATCAATAAGGCTTTGGGCCAGTATTCCGTTTGCATTAGCGCTGTAGGGTTATGCGTGGCGCTAATGGGCAGTAGCACCAAGGCTGAGATCACAATAGCAATACTGAGGGCATGCATGCCGATATTTTGACGGACGACTTTTTGCCCAAAATAAATATACAGCGCCCAGCACGCACCCGCCAAAACCGCAAATGCAGCACCTAAGAAAGAGAAGTTGGTTGCATTGGCTTGATGCCACGGCACCATCAGTGCAATGCCTAAAATCGCTAATCCGACCCAAATATAATCACGACGTTGTTTGATCGAGAGTAGAGCTAAAGTTAAAGGGCCTAAAAACTCTAAACCTACGGCAATACCTTGCGGCAGTTTACCCAGCGAAGCGTAGAATAAAATATTCATGAGGCATAAGGCTGCTGTATAACTGAGTAAATCTTTCCACTTTAAATGCGGTAGGCGTTTCATGATGCTCCATGAGCGGAACATCAGCACAATTAAAATTGCCGCAAAGCACAGTCTAAGGGTCACCACGGTCAGCGGGTCAAGGATGGCAATCAACTGCTTGGCAAAAGAAGCACTGATTTGATAGGACAGCATGGACAAGACCATGAACATCACTGCCATCAGTTGAGAATTAGGCATCATGCACACATCAGGTCATGGCGACCTGTTATTTTAAGACGGTGGATTAGTATAACGATTCAGCACCCAAATTGGATGCTGAATAAGCTGATTTTTTGAAATGCAACAACATGAATTTAAAAGTAATCGATAGAGCCTTTGGATTTAAAAACTAAATTCAAACGCTGGATCAGATCGTTTAAACTGCAGCTTGGCGGTTTTTCTGAGCTGTATAAGTGCAACCAATAGACGCCATGATAATCACGCTGAGCGCAAGCCACTGTGACCACAATAGTTGCTCGCCTAGAAAGACAAAACCGGATAGTGCTGCAATGGCAGGCTCAAGGCTCATGAGCGTCCCAAAACTTAGAGCGGTTAAATTGCGTAGCGCAATCATTTCCAAGCTAAAAGGCAGAGCGCTGGCCAAAACTGCCAAAGCTATGAAATAGACCAAGTTTGAGGGTTCAAACACATTTGCGGGTAAACCATTGAACAGAGCAAGTGGCATTAATATCAGCATACCGACAAACATACCTAAGCACACGGTATGATTGCCCGAAACACCCGATGGGCGCTGTCCCGCCACGATATACAAGGCCCAACATGCACCTGCACCTAGTGCAAATGCGATCCCAAGAGGGTCTAAAGGTTGAGCAGCTTGGTCGAATGGAAACAGTAAAACCAAGCCTAGAATCGCCAGCCCGACCCAAACAAAGTCAAAGCGTTGTTTGGCATAAAACAGAGCAACACTGAGTGGGCCAATAAACTCGAACGACACTGCAATGCCGAGCGGCAGGCGAGCAATGGATAAATAAAACAATAGGTTCATGCCAGCCAAAGCAAAACCATAGCTGAGAATGGCTTTATATTTAACTTGCTTAAAATCAACCTGCCAAATTTTAAACAGCACGGCCAAAATGATTGATCCCAACAGCAAGCGCATGGCGGAAACAGTTAAAATGGGAAATTGATCGAACAGCACTTTGGCCAGTGAACCACTACTTTGCAAGCTAAGCATTGCAATCAGCAATAAAAAGGTCGCTTGGAGGTGGGGAGTACTTTTTAGATTTGGCATTATTAGAATACTAGATAGAGAAATGAATACTTGCGAAAAGTAGCGGAGAATGTGCTTGGGTCGCACATAAAATTTTAACAAGTATTCAAAAATAAAAAAACCACAGCTTGGCAGCTGTGGTTTTTAAATAGAGTCGAATTAGAACAATACGCGAACGCGGATTGTACCTTCAACGTCTTGTAGAGTATCTAAAGCTTCTTGAGATGCTGTTGCGTCTACATCCATCACCAAGTAACCCACATCACCTTTGGTCATTAAAGACTGACCAGAAATGTTGATGCCGTGTTCAGCAAACAGGTTGTTGATTTTTGACAACACGCCTGGCACGTTTTTGTGGATGTGAAGTAAACGGTGTTTGCCTTCAGTCAACGGTAACGCGATTTCTGGGAAGTTCACCGCAGATAAAGTCATCCCTTTATCTGAATATGAAACGAATTTCTCAGCCACTTCTAAACCAATGTTTGCTTGCGCTTCCATGGTCGAACCACCTACGTGAGGGGTTAAGATCACGTTTGGAATGTTACGTAGTGGAGAAATGAATTCTTCACCATTGGCTTTTGGTTCTTTCGGGAACACGTCAACCGCAGCACCAGCAACATGACCTGATTTCAAGGCATCTGCTAAGTCTTCAATCACAACACATGTACCACGTGCAGCATTGATGAAGATTGCACCTTCTTTCATTTGTGCAAATTTTTCTTTGGTCATGAAGTTACGTGTAGACGGAACATCAGGTACATGTAAAGAAACAACATCAGCATTGGCTAAAAGTTCGTTTAAGCTACCGACTTGGCGTGCATTACCTAATGGTAGTTTTGTTACTGTGTCAAAGTAGATCACTTTCATACCTAAGCTTTCAGCAAGGACAGAAAGTTGTGAACCGATTGAACCGTAACCGACAATTCCTAAAGTTTTGCCACGAGTTTCGAACGAACCAACAGCTGACTTGTTCCAACCGCCTGCATGTGTATCTGTCGATTTTTCAGGTACACGGCGAAGAAGAAGGATCGCTTCAGCAAGTACAAGTTCAGCCACTGAACGTGTATTTGAGTATGGTGCGTTAAATACTGGAATACCACGAATCATCGCAGCATTTAAGTTCACTTGGTTTGTACCAATACAGAAACAACCAACAGCGATTAATTTATTCGCTGCTTCAAACACTTCTTCAGTGAGTTGTGTACGGGAACGAATACCAATGAAATGTGCATCTTTAATCGCTTCTTTCAACGCTTCACCTTCAAGCGCTGTTTTACGATAATCGATGTTGGTGTATCCGGCAGCATTTAGTGTGTCGATTGCGTTTTGGTGAACGCCTTCTAACAACAAGAAACGAATTTTATCTTTAGGAAGTGAAAGATGTTGGCTCATTACGGCTCCGCTACAAAGGCCAAATTTAGTGGCGATATAATAGCACGTACCGCGCCCGATATACATTTCCTTTATGCGGACTCTGCTGGGTATTTTTAGCCTCTATAGTGCGTAAAAAAGTCTTTTTCGTCTAATTAAACTAATCATTTCAAAGGTATCCTGAATAAAACAGCTTTTTCTGCGGGAAACAGAAAAAATGCCTTATAATATGACTTCGTGAAAATAAGCCAGTTGCACACTGCTGCTTAAATCCTCACGAACTGCCTGAGCCTTAGGGCATGGAAAGACTGAAATGAAGCGCTTTTCATGCAGAGAACCCTAGCGCCACAAACAACTTGTTTACTTCTTGCAAGGTCTGAAAACGATGAATGCTCCAGTCGCTTTAACCCCAGAGTTATTGACCCAATTGACAGCAATTGTAGGTGAAAACCGCATTAAAACCGATGTGGATAGCCTTGAAAATTGGGGACGCGATCATACCAAACATTTTGATCCAAACCCGTCAGTCATCGTTTTTCCATCGAGCACGGAACAAGTGCAAGCGGTTGTGAAACTTGCAAATGAGTTTAATGTTTCGATTACACCATCAGGCGGGCGTACTGGCTTATCTGCCGGTGCAGTCGCTGCCAACGGTGAAATTGTGGTGAGCATGGATAAGATGAACCAAATTTTGGAATTCTTCCCAGCAGACCGTATGGTTCGAGTCCAAGCAGGCGTGGTGACTGAACAGCTGCAAAACTATGCTGAAGAGCAAGGCATGTATTACCCAGTCGATTTTGCTTCTGCGGGTTCGAGTCAAATTGGTGGAAACATTGGCACCAATGCAGGCGGTATTAAAGTCATTAAATACGGCATGACGCGTAACTGGGTACTCGGTTTAACTGTAGTTACGGGTAAGGGTGATGTGCTGCGTCTAAACAAAGGCATGATCAAAAACGCGACTGGTTATGCACTGCAACATTTATTCATTGGTGGTGAAGGGACACTGGGCTTAGTGACTGAAGCTGAAATCAAGCTGGAACGCCAACCGCAAGACCTTCAAGTAATGGTGTTGGGCGTGCCTGACTTTGATGCGGTGATGCCTGTACTGCATGCTTTCCAAGCAAAAATTGACCTGACTGCATTTGAGTTCTTTGGTGAACTGGCAATGCAAAAAGTGTTGGCACATGGTCATGTACAACGTCCATTTGAAACCGAATGTCCATTCTATGTATTGTTAGAATTTGAAGCGCCATTTGAGCCAATTATGGACAAGGCGATGGAAATTTTTGAGCACTGCATGGAACAAGGCTGGGTACTGGATGGCGTGTTGAGCCAAAGCCTCGATCAAGTGGAAAGCTTATGGCGTTTACGTGAAGACATTTCTGAGTCAATTGCACCATTTACACCGTACAAAAACGATATTTCAGTGTTGATTACCCACGTTCCTGCATTTATTAAAGAAATTGATACCATTGTGGCAAGCAACTACCCAGACTTTGAAATCTGCTGGTTCGGTCATATTGGTGACGGGAACTTACACTTAAATATTTTAAAACCGGCTGACTTAAGCAAAGACGAATTCTTTGCCAAATGTCAGGTGGTGAATAAATATGTTTTTGAAACTGTAAAAAAATACGACGGTTCAATTTCTGCGGAGCACGGTGTAGGTATGACCAAAAAGCCATACCTTGACTACACGCGTTCGGCGGAAGAGATTGAATATATGAAGGCATTGAAGCAAGTTTTCGATCCAAACGGAATTATGAACCCAGGTAAATTATTCGACCTTTAAGTTCGAATTGAGTTTTAAAAGCGCATCCATCGTGATGCGCTTTTTTATGGCTGAAGGAACTGAATTACATTTACTAAATAGTGTAATAGGCCTAAAAAAGGCATGATGGACTGATAAATAATGAATTTTGGGTGGAATTTATGTTGCGTCTTATTTTAGCTTCAGTCGTATGTGTGGGATTATTGTCTGGTTGTGCGACGACCAAAGAGTTAGTGAATAAAGTCGGTTCGTCAGATACGCCGTTGGCTCAGGTACTCAAAGAGCGTCCAGATTTGCGTAATGAGTTGGCTACGGTTGAAATCCGCCAGTACTTTAATACAGTGGAGTCCCCGACTGCGGCAGAAGTCAAAGTGACTGAAACAGGTTTGTTAGATGATTCAGTAAAGTCGGTGCGTACCGTATATAACTTTAAGTTGGTCGATGGTGACTGGGAAAAAACTGCGACGAAAACCTCTTACCAATGCGCGCGCGGTAAAAATACCAAGAACTTCCAAACAGCCAAATGTGCATAATAAATCTTTGATTTATGGTTGAACTTTAGACAATTTTGCCTCATAAAAAGCGTATCGGTTGATGCGTTTTTTTGCTTTTTGGGGTTTTATAAAAATGAATATTTTGATTGTTGGGAACGGTTTTGATTTGTCGCACTATTTGCCGACGAAGTACGACCATTTTATGGTCGCAATGGAAGCAATAGAAAATTGGGATGTGTTAAAAGGTGACATGAATTTTGATGATCTGTTTGGTGCTTTATATGAGAAAGAAAGCTATTTTTTTGATAAAACAAAAGTAATCTATAAGACTGAAAATATAAATTTAGCTGTTGAACAAGTTGAAGAATTACAAAAGAAGCTTAAAGAAAATGTTTGGTATCATTACTTTTCAGATCACGTTAAAGAAGTTAAAACTTGGATTGATTTTGAAGTCAAAATTGAAAATGCACTGAATACAGTGAATAAATTTTTAAACCAAGTTGAATCAAGCTTTGAAGAGTTTGGTGATTGTAACTTTCCAATTCATTTAATTCAAAATGGAGAGCAGAAAAAAGTTGCTGAACAATATTATCTTTCATTACTCGAATGTAATCACCTAATGAATTTGAGACTTCTTGCCAAAAATAGTAATTATGGTCAGCATGTCGATTTTTGGACCGATGAGAAGTTTGCGGAAATAGGTTCTCTATGGTTCATCTCGCAAGAAAAACCTGAATATGGTTTTTCTAAAGATATGTATTTAAATTTTTTAGTTAATCAGTTGGATGATTTTATTTTCATCTTTAATCTATATTTAGAATTGATTGTTTCTAAGCTAATTGAAAATTGTAGTTTGAGTATTAACTTAGAAGCACGGTTAGTGCCAGATAAGATTTATTCTTTCAATTATACAAACACTTACCAGCGAATTCATAAAGAAGTCATAGTTGAATATTTGCATGGTAGTTATGGGCAGGATCAAAATATAGTTTTAGGGATATCAGATTTAAACGATGATTCTTTGAAAAAGCTAAAAGCATATGGTTTTACCAAATACCATCAGAAGCTTTTTAAAGATACGGATTATTTATTTCTAGATGAATATAAAAATAATATTTTAGAAAATGAAGATGATATTTTGGCTTTGAAAGATGAATTGAAGGGTGAAAATAGATCCAATTATCGTGATGATTTAAATAGAAGAATTAGGGCAAAGCAGAATGAGGGTAAATTGAACTTAGAAATAACAATTTGGGGACATTCACTAGATATTTCGGATAAAGATTACATTCTAGATTTATTTGGTTTAAATGATGATATCGATCGGAATGTTCGAGTTACTGTTTATTACTTTAATAAAACTGCAAAATTTTCATTACTTAATAATTTGTTAGCAATTTTGGGTAAAGACAAAGTTGAGCAATGGATGAAAAATAAATGGCTTTGCTTTAAGCCTAACCCAGAAATTAAATTTCTTGCTCAAGAAAGCCCAGATGTAGATCAAGCATCCTAAATTCAAAACACTGAAACTCATCTAACCTATCGAACGGGGTTGTTTGGTAGGCTATGATCAAATTATTCAAATGATAAGCAGAATAAAATGAAAACCCTTGCCTTTATTCATTCAGAAAGTACACGTTCCGCTGTAGGTGACTTTGCCCCAGTCGTCTCTGTGTTTTCACACTATGAACTAGGGAACTCGGTCTCACCTTTTCTATTGCTGGATCATATCGGCCCGAGTTATTTACAGCCGACTCACTTAAAAAAGGGCGTGAGTGAACATCCGCATCGTGGCTTTGAAACAGTGACCATAGTTTATCAAGGTGAACTTGCCCATCAGGACTCCACAGGCGGTGGTGGTGTGATTGGCGCAGGGGATGTACAGTGGATGACGGCAGGGGCAGGAGTACTGCACGAAGAAGTGTTTAGTGAGGCATTTTCCAAAACAGGCGGGGCATTTGAAATGATCCAGTTGTGGGTCAATTTGCCTGCCAAAGATAAAATGAATCCTGCACGTTATCAGCACTTAAGTCATGAAGCCATTCCAGAGCTTGAGTTAGCGCAAGCCCAAGGAACGGTCAGGGTGATTGCAGGGACTTATGAAAACCAGATAGGGCCTGCTCAAACGCATAGCCCGATGACCGTGTTGGATGTTCAGCTCAATAGTGGAGAAATGATAGAATCCAGCAGATGGCAGTCATGTCCAATCATGGCGAGCACCTTGAAATACAAGCGGTACAAGACAGCGCTTTTTTATTACTCAGTGGGCAGCCTTTAAATGAACCGATTTATGGACGCGGTTATTTTGTCATGAACACCTTCACCGAAGTTTTACAGGCGTATGAGGACTTAAAACAAGGGCATTTTATTGCGCCTAATACAAAACCAAATGCGACAGATGAAACTTAAAAAAGTAACAATACAAACAGATGCAACACTGCTAAAATAGCTTAACTGAGCTTTGTCAGTGTCACCGCTCAGTCTATTTTAATAACACCTTTTCTAAAAACGCTTTGTGAATACAGCGTAAAACCAGTGTGCATTTCTCGCACCCATACATTTTTTATTCAATTTTACAGTGCTTGCCATTGGGCTTAGTCGTCTCTCCCTCCAACGGACTTTGCTCAGGCTTGTACGCATTTTATATGTAGATAACAATGCAAAACGTACAAACTTTAAAGTTAAGCCGTGCCACATTGATGTTTCCTTTGGCATTGGTTTTATTCGAATTTTCGGTCTATATCGGTAACGATTTAGTCCAGCCTGCTATGCTCGCGATTACCCAAGACTTTGGAGTAAGCAGTGCGTGGGCACCATCCTCTATGTCCTTTTACTTACTGGGCGGTGCTTGTGTCGCGTGGTTACTTGGGCCACTCTCAGACCGTTTAGGCCGTAAAAAAGTGTTGCTCGCAGGTGTGGCATTTTTCGTGCTGACCTGCCTTGCGATTTTACTCACTCAAAACATTGAGTCTTTTTTGGCGCTCCGCTTCTTACAAGGCGTGGGGCTATCGATGATTTCTGCTGTGGGTTATGCCGCAGTACAGGAAAGTTTTGAAGAACGTGATGCCATTAAAGTCATGGCACTCATGGCTAATATTTCTCTGTTGGCACCGCTGCTTGGTCCCGTTGTGGGCGCGTTTATGATTGACCATGTGTCATGGCATTGGGGCTTTATTGGCATCGCCTTTTTGGCTTTTTTAAGTTGGTTTGGTTTAAAAGCCAAAATGCCTGCGACACAACAGCGTCATCCCAAAAAGCCGCTGCGCTATATTTGGGATGACTATAAAACGGTCTATAAAAATAAGACCTTTTTGGCGCTCACCTTTGGCCTACCCATGGTCGCCATGCCTTTGATGCTTTGGATTGCACTGTCACCTGTGATTTTAGTGGAAGAACTTGGCTTGAGCAGTATGCAATACGGCTTGGCACAGTTCCCCGTCTTGGGGGGGCTAATTCTGGGCAACATTGTACTGATTAAAGTCATCGACAAAATGGCACTGGGTAAAACTGTGTTACTCGGTTTGCCTTTAATGTTCGTCGGTACGCTTTTGGTGGTGCTCGGCACCATTTTCCAAAGCTATTTCTTGCCGTTACTGATTGTGGGGATGACTTTGGTGAGCTTTGGTGAAGGCATTAGTTTTTCGGTGTTATACCGCTTTGCGTTGATGTCATCGGAAGTGTCCAAAGGGACGGTTGCTGCAGCCGTTTCGGTACTGATGATGTTTACGTTCTTCTTCGTGATTGAACTGGTGCGTATGGCTTATGTGGCATTTGGTCTTTGGGCCTACAGTTTGGTCTGCCTCATTTTAATTGTACTTTGGTTTAGCTTTCCACGTGCGACCGTGAAAAAAGTGATGCAAAAACGTCTTGAGCGTGGTGTTTACTAAGATTGAATTCAGCTAAGTTCACATCAAAAAAAGCGCGCATTCCTTTGAATGGGCGCTTTTTTATTATGGCTTTAAAAAATCCTTTTTAAAGCCAGTTTTTTTAAAACTTAGGCTTCAGCTTGCTCAGGTTCTAATTTTTTAATTTTGGCATCAAACACAAAAGGCCCAAAAGGTAAGATTGAAGCGATCAGACCTAAAATAAACATCTTCAAAGACCATTTTTGTTTTTCACAGACCACAAACAGTACGATGAGAAACAGGATAAATAATACGCCATGCCCCATACCCACGTATTTGACTAGGATCGGGTTATCAAAGATGTATTTCATTGGCATCGCAACGAATAACAACAGTAAAAAAGAAATCCCTTCTAAAAATCCTACAACACGTAATGTCTGAATGTTCATGGTCAAAAAATCTATGAGAATGAAGCTCGAGTGTACGCAAGAACCAGATAAAAATGAACCACAATACACCCGTACATCATGAAGCTTTTAAAGATTGTCGTTGTGTCGTCCGTTTTATTTAATATCTCGGGCCAGTAGTTCAGTTTTTAACTTCAGCAATTCAGGCAAGGTTTCCAGTAGTAGACTGATTTGTTTGAGGACCAAGTGTAAATTCTGACTCATTGTTTCTTGCGCATTTAAACGTTTAATCTCTGCCAGTTTCTGCTGGATGTCGAGTTCAGCTAATGCCTGCTGATGGAGCAGTACATGATTCAGCGTATTTTGACACCATAGCATGAGTTCCAGCACTTGCGTATCCTGCACCAATTCTCGGTGACTTCCTAAAGCAGAAATATAACTGAGTTGACTGTGGCTATATACCAAGTAGCGAAAAGCATGATGTACCAGTTCTGGGTTTGGATTGGGCTCGGTACTAAGACTTGAGATCATGTTCGCCAGTTCGGTTTGGGCATTATGCGCAGTACGACGCGCACTGCGGTAAGCCAGACTATTATTTTTGCCGTGTTGATATTGCTCACAGATGGCATTGAAATAGTTGAGGGTTGCATCGGATGCTTTTTTAATGGTGTTGGAAATATTGCGGAAGTCCCAATCGGGCCAAATAAAACTCACTGCGAACCAAGCAATGGCACAGCCAATGAGGGTATCTATAATGCGCGGTAAAATAATGGCATAACCTGCACCTTTTAAATTAAAAATCAGCAGCACCATGAGTGTTGCCATCAGGGTCGCCATGGCATATTTCTTGGAACTGAGATAGAAAAAGCACACGCCAAAAATAATGGTTAGTAGCAGTTGTCCTTCAATGCTTGGCACGAAATACAGCAGCGGAATCCCTAAAACAACGCCCAAAATAGTGCCCAAGGTTCGCATTTTTAAGCGGCTTTTGGTGGCGAAATAACGCATTTGGCAAACAAATAAACTGGTGAGCAAAATCCAATAGCCATGTTGCGCAAAGGGCAGAAGTGAGATGCCATAACCTACAGTAAAGACAAAAGCGATGCGTACCGCATGGCGAAACAGTGCGGATTGGGGGGTGAGATGTTGACTGAGTTTGAGCCACAGATCATGCCAATCATGGATATCATCATCATATAAATTGAGGTTATCAATATGCTGCTGATAACGCTGTTCTTGGCGCGATTGTAGTTCGTTGAGGTGCTGAAAACGTTCATGCACACTGTCCAAATTGTTTAAAATCAGTTGTAGGTTTTTGACTTCAATATTGTGTGGATGATCTCGAATCCAGTCCTGCATGGAACCGTGTAAATTCAGCAACGCCTGAGTAGTCGTTGGATCTGACACATAGGTTTGATTGGCTAAGATACACCGTGCCAAAGCCTGACAGGCAAGGGCTTGCAGCCGAATATTTTTTTGAATACGAAAAATGAGGTCAGTACGGCTAAAGTTTTGATGTAACTGCTCATAGTGCAAATAATTAGAGCTGGCTTGTTCATGAATGTCTTGAACGAGAAAATAGAGGTTGAGCCAATAAATTGTATTTTGGTTGGCGCGAGATGCTTTTAGTCGCGTCAGTAGTGAGCTCTTGGTGTGGTTAAAAATTTGCACCACAGTACTGTTTTGTAAGGATAAATCGTAGAGAAGCGCTTCTACATTGTCTCGATTGTCTGGGTCGAATAGACGTGCTTTTGCGTTGAGCAAATCGGCAACTTGATTAAAACAGCGGGCTAAGTTGTCCTGAACGGCCAAGGTGGGTTTAAGGATATAAAACACAATGGCGGTACAGCCATACCACAATGCCCCTAAGACAAAACAACTGGGCTGAAAGTACCACACAGAATATTCACCTAGGCCAAACATACTGTATAGGGAAAGTAGAATGGTGCCAAAGCTCATTGCTGCATAGCGTTGCCCCAGTGCCCCCAGTAAAATAAAACAAGCACTAGACAGTGATAAATATAAGATGAAGAGGAATTTATAAGGATGTAAAAAATCTAAAATGCTACTAACACTAAAGAACAAGATACAGACATAGGCTAGGTTTCTGAGACGAATGCTGAGCCGATCATCGAAGTCAGTTAAGGCTGTTGCAATTGCGCCTAATGTGGTCGGAACGATGAACTGTTGCAGTCCTAAAAAATATAAACCTAAGGTTGTGCCACTCAGCACAATCAAGATTTGCAAGCAATACATAAAAATTGCATTAGACTGAAAGGACTGAAACCACTGACGAAAATTGTTCACGATGTAATAGTCTAGGCTTAGTTTTATTTTGGTTTTAGCCTGAACTTTTTTCAGGGCACTGTCAATTTAATGCGGTGCTCCATTGCATGAAAAATTCGCCTATGACAATAAAAATGCAGCGGATCATGGCTCCGCTGCATTGTGTGTATAAGTCGAAACTTATCCACATGTGTGCGGTCAAAACACTGCTTTATTCACAGTGCAGTGGGCGATAGAGTTACTTAATCACGCCACACGCGATACGGTCACCGCCACCGCCAAGTGGTTTAGGGGTATCTGAATAGTTATCACCACCGGCATGCACCATCACCGCTAAGCCCTCAACGTCGGCTAAACTTAAGCGAGGAGCGATTAAATTGACTTTTGCATTTCCTGCTGAGTCGACATTCAAGATGGGTAAATCACCTAGATGGCCATTGAGTGGTGTGCCGTGGTTTGGCGCTTTTTCTGGGTTAAAGTGTCCCCCAGCGGCTAAAGCAGCCACAGGTTTTCCTTCTTTTTCAGCCACATCACACGAACCTTTTTCATGGATATGAAAACCGTGTGGGCCGGGTGGAAGTTGAGTCAAATTGGTTTGAATCGCTAAACCAACAGGGCTATCAATAAAACGAATGGTGCCAATTTTTTGTCCTACACCAGCAGTTGAAACAGCGTGTACATCGACGTCTTTGACCATCGTGTTGGTTTCAGCAGGTGTAGTAGTACATGCCACAGTCCCTAAACCGATTAAAGTCACAAGTGCGCTTAGTTTGAAAGCAGAAGACAACATGTTGGATCCTTTTTTCCTTAAAATTCAGAATTATTCAAACAAAGCCAAGGCTTCGGTTCAATGTTGTCCGTACAGCGTTTTTGTATCTGACATAAAAAAGCGCATACTTTCGAGGAAAGCATGCGCTCAAGTCATCTCGCTGAACTTATTTTTTGGGCGTATCTAAAGGCTCTTCAGGAGGATCATAGGCCAATGTCGCTTTTGGCATCATTAGGGGGTCATTGACTTGTTCATGTAGCCATTCGCGCCAAATGGCTAACAGTACCGCTAGAATCACGGGGCCAACAAATAAGCCGACCATACCAAAGCTGGCTAAACCACCCAATACACCAAACATGATGAGTAAGAATGGAATTTGAGTCGCACCTGAGATCACCAATGGGCGAATCACATTGTCTGCTGTGCTGACCACACAGATACCCCACACCATCACACCAATCGCTTCAATAGTCTGCCCTTGAGAGAATAACCATAAAGACACGGCACTATATGCCACAGGTGGGCCAAAAGGAATGAGTGCAAAGATAAAGGTCACAATGGTCAGTACCATTGGGTTTGGGACACCAGCAACAAAATAGCTCAGGCCTGCCAAGAGTGCTTGCGCAATTGCAGTTAGGCCAACTCCATAGACCACAGCACGCGTTGTTTCTGAAATGGTGTCTAAATAGTGGTGGATACGTGGGCCAATCACCATCTCCAAGGCTTTACTGACCTGATTTAAAATGGTTTGTCCGTCACGATAGAAGAAGAATAACGACATCACCGCAAAACAGAGTTTAAAAATATTTTTACTAATTTCACTCAGCACCAAACGACCATAGTTTAAGTGGCTTTGAAACCAGCCCGAGACATTTTGTACAATACTGTTCGGATCAGTGTTGATTTCTTTTAAGGTACGGGTGACTTCTTTACCAATAATCGGCAAATCCCGAATAAATTGCGGAACATCTAAATGACCTGAGAACACTTGTCTTTGCAATTCATAAAATAGATTACGACCTTCATGTTGCAGCATAAAGATGGCAAAGGTCAGCGGGATCCCGACAACTAAAACCACCATACTGATCATGATGGTGGCGCTTAAGGTTGGACGTGGTCCACAGAGTTTCTGTACTGAGTGATATAAAGGCCATGTGATGTAGGCAATAATCGCAGCCCAAAGCACAGGTACAATAAAGTATTTCAGGACTTGAAAGCTCAAATAGAACAGAATAAAAATCAGTCCAAATAACAATACTTTTTGTAAGGCTGGTGCGTATCGTTGCACGGTATTCACTGCTATATCTCTAAGGTCAAAGTCATATTAACTGAAAAAAATGCGCACGAGAACGTACCCTTGGTAAGTTCTCGTGAATAACCGACTATAAATAGGGAAAAGTCCCGTTTTATCTATAGCAAAATATTTTAGAACCAAGCACTTGGGTCGTCGACAATGGCGTTGAGCAGTGGTTGCCATTGGCTTTGAATGGAGAGGTAATTCTTTTGTGTTTTATCAAATACGCTTAAACCTTGCATTGCCAATTGGCCATACGCAGTACGTTCTGAAATCCATGCTACAGGTTGTTGTTCAATTTTCGCAAAAAAATCTTGGATGTCTTTGGCACTGGCGCTGTTGGCCTTGACCCGATTAGCCAAAAGCAAAATTTGTACTTTGCCTTTACGAATGCGTTTAATGTCTTGTAAATGCTTTAAAAAACGACGGGTACTGTCAATATCAAAAAACGAGGGTTGCAGTGGCGTCACAATCGCATGCGCTTCACTGACCAGCTGTTCGGCATGCTCACCAGACAGCGCACCCGGCGCATCGATAATTAAATATTCAATGTTTTTAGGCACTTCACCTATCGATTTCTCATGGCGCCAATCTAAACTTTGAATATGCGCCACTTGCTCTGGACGCTGTTTTAACCATTGACGAGCAGATTTTTGATTATCGGCATCGGCCAAAGCCACTTTATAACCTTTTTGTGCGAGTGCCGAAGCTAAATTGATTGCGGTTATCGTTTTGCCACAGCCACCTTTTTGGTTGGCGATTAATATCGTTTTCATGACCTTAAATGATTTTATTCTGCTCACCCCTAGCATATCATTCTTTTGTGTGTCGCATATGACACCAAACCAAAGTTGTAAGTTTAAATCTTGCTACCTGTAGCACAAAATTAGGAAAGAACCATGTCCATATGGATGGCAATGTTGATCGGTGCAGCAATTGGTGTGGTCTTGACCACCCTTATTTTAAGTCACAGCCGAAATGGACGCATCAAAGCAGAATATGAGCGCTATATTGCCGAATTAGAACTAGAGCATCAGCAGGCTTTGGCTCAAGCACAAAAGCGCAGTGTCAATACCAGTCGTGCAGTGCTCAAAGGTAAAATGGCGGAGCAACTGGCACCGATTATGCCGCAGTTTGAATACTTACCCAGCGATGCCAAGTTTTTGGGTGATCCTGTTGACTATGTGGTCTTTGATGGTTATACCGACCTGCGTGATGGTGAGGGAAGAGCAGAAGATATTGAAATTGTTCTCATTGATATTAAAAGCGGTGGGGCGAGGTTAACCAAAGGACAAGTTGCCATTGCGCAAGCGATTCAAGCAGGGCGGGTTCGTTTTGAAACGGTCCGCATCGACTTCGATACGATCGAATAAGCTTGATAATGTCTACCCATGAAGGCATTTCTTTATATAGAGCAGATGCTTTCTACATGACTATCATGATCCATCGCTTGAGTGTGGCTTTTGAGCACGTGCAAAAAACATCAGTTGTCCGAGTTTCGGAATACCTTCGGCATAAAAGTAGTGTTGTTCTATCAAATTAAAACCTGCTGCTTTTAAGGTCTGTTCAATGTTTCGATTGAGATGGCAACCATCGGCTAAACGCTTTTGCACAGGCGTGAGTAAGTGTTGTAGGCGCTGAATATAAAGGTTATTTGTATTTAATACATGCTCCACCACATGTAAGGTGCCACCCGGTTTGAGCACGCGTAATATTTCTGCCAAAGCCTGTTCTAGCTCAGCAATACTACACAGTGTCCATGTACTGACTACGTGCTCAAGGCTCTGGTCAGCAAAAGGCAGCTTTTCCGCACGGGCTTGTACATGATGCACTTCAAATGCTGCTGCTTGTACCCGCTCTAAAGCCAAATGATAAATTTCAGGACTGGGTTCAAGGGCAAAGATAGTATCGACATTTTGATAAAAGGGTAGATTTAGCCCTGTACCAAAACCAATTTCCAATACCTCTCCCTGAATCGGCAAAAGCAGTTCGCGGCGCTTGTCCATTAAGCTTGGTACTTGCATGACCTGATTCAGGACATGTGGAAAGATGTGTTGTTGATAGTATTTATAAAGCATAATTGTTTTTGAGGCTCTGTTCTTCAGCTCTAGCCTAACTGAAAAGTGCTGTGGCTAAAAGTAGACTGCATAATTCGTTCATAATGTTACTAAGTTCATAAGCTTCTTTTCAGAAAACTGGACTATGATGAAATTGGTTCGTATTTTCCTAGGTCGATGTGAATGAGGTTTGCAATGAAATCTAAATTTATCCTGCTCTGTTTACTCAGCAGTTTGCTGTTACCCATCAGTGCAAGTGCCACTGTAGATTACAACATTGCCAAAGGTTTAGCGCCGACCTCTAAAGATCAATCGATTTCGGTATTGAAACCGTTTAAAGGTGATTTTCGAATTTTAGGTTCTAAAATGTATTCGGATGATGCACAAGCTAAATTCTCCCCGATTGACTACGCCGTAAGTTGGGGGTTATTTGCTGAACCTGAAATTGCACGCCATATTACCGTGAATCAATACGACCGTTATCTCAACTGGAAAATCGATCGTTTGCCTGTGCCTGCCGAGCAAGCCATGCAAATGGTGTCAAATATGCACATTATTCCAGCCAACCCAGAAATTGCTAAACAAATTAAACACGTGAAACGTGGTGATTTGGTTCGTTTAAAAGGTGAGTTGGTTGAAATTAAAGACAAAGATATGGTCTGGACCTCATCCTTAACCCCGACCGATACGGGCGATGGAGCATGTGAAGTATTTCGGGTCAGCTCAATCCAATGGATCGAACGGGTAAAGGGGTAATGTGGAAGTAGCGCTGTGTTACTCCATCGTGCTGTTTTAATGTTTTCTAGGCGATTAATAGTCATATGAAGTCTTGCTCCACGTGAAACCTAGTTGTCAAATCTGTGGATGCTTATAGGTGTATCAATGTTAATAGTGTTTATAAATATTTGATAATAAAATTAATATTGTGATATTCGAAAACCACGTTCAAGTTGCTTGAACGTGGTTTTTTATCTTTATTTTGCAGTTAATGCCGTACCATCAAATTCAATACCGTCCCATCCATTCAACATGAACTGACGAATATTTTGATGATCTGTTGCATCAGGTGTGGCTAAAACAGAAGCATAGTGTTCTGCAAATAGGCTTAAAGTTTGCGCTTGATTGAGACCTTGAAGTTGTGCAAACGAAAACACTTTTGCGCTGCCTTGGTTTTCAGTTGCCGCATTGTGCTGCAAACCATTTTTAAATGCGGTTGGTGTATGTGTATAGGCTGCTTCAATAAAAGCCAATACATCTGAAAATTTTGCTTCGCCCGCTGCAAGCTGAGCCAATAATACCTGTGCCATGCGTCTATTTCCGACTAAATTTATGTCCACATCATACCCAAAAATTGCATGTTTGGGAGTTTTTGCCTGAGAGAAAACCTTCTGTTTTGCATGAAGAACCCGTGCTAGTGATTTTGGGAATCTATGTTGTATTGGTCATAGAACACACTAGGGTGAAGTAAAGATATTCGGTGATGCTGGGTTCAATATCCCATGTAAAGCATGTGTGTGTTCGAATGCGGATGTTTACTTTTGAAAGTTAGACAAGAAGATATGTAGGGGGGGCAACAACCGATGTTGAAAAACCTTGAAGTGCGAGGATTGATTCAGGTTTAATAGCGTTATAGTTGATGAACTGTGGATAACTTTGGACTTATCCATACCGCATTTTGTAAAGAATAGGATAGGTCAATGAATTGGATCTTGGTGGCAATGGGGGGCGGAATAGGGGCCTGTTTACGCTACGGTGCAGGATTATGGTTGTTTAAACCGAGTATGAGTTTTCCATGGCCGACATGGTGGATCAACATCATCGGTTGTTTTGCTGCGGGTATTTTCTTTGCATTCAGCCAGAAGTTTCCAGTACTCCAACAAGAAGCGCGTTTAGTTTTGATGGTGGGCATATTGGGCGGTTTTACGACATTTTCGAGTTTTGGCCTCGAAACTTTTCAGTTATTTAGACAGGGACAAACTGTCCTAGCGTTGAGCTATGCGCTGTCGAGTTTAGTGGTGGGTGTCATCGTGCTTGGGATTGGATTTTATCTGTTAGATAGTTTGCTTAAACATTAAGAAAAATGCTGGTCAAAATCAGAACCAGAAAAGAACGCATAAAAAAGAAGCCTAAGCTGGAGGAGGTCTTAGGCTTCTTGATATCTTTACTATAACGCGTATAGCTTAAAGAAAAATGAAATTATTGTGAGCGTTTGAAACGCGCGAAACGTTTATTGAAGCTTGCAACACGACCTTCATTACTGGTTTGACGTTGTTCGCCCGTATAAAACGGATGTGAAGCACTTGAGATATCTAAACTGACGTAAGGATAGGTCTTGCCTTCATGCTCACGAGTTTGATGACTCTGTAAGGTACTACCGATCACGAAAAACGCGTCGGCATTGGTGTCGTGGAACAGAACTTCACGATACTCTGGATGAATATTGGCACGCATAGACTTCTCCTTAAATGTTTTATTTTGAAATGTTATAATATAACAATTTAGAAGTCAAAATAAACCCAGTGACTTTATGTAACTGGGTTTATTGAGTTGTAGCGATTTTATCGTGCCCGCAGTCTTTATTTAGGCGGGAGGCGGGACCAACTCTTCAAATAGATCATTGAGGTTGTCGTGCACTTTGAGATGAATCAGGTTCCAATAATGTCCTGAGACTGTGCGATTGACCATTAGTGTATCGGGTGAGGGTTTAAATACATCCCAGTATTTTAGCGATGGTTTGACCAGTTCAATACCATCATGATGCGCTGAGTTTTCGGCAAAGTCATACAAAGTGGTCAGTGGACGCATGAGCACCTCTAACCATGCTTCATACAAGTCGGCAGGGAACTTGCCTTGCTCAGACATGGAGTGTAAAGCAGTCAATTGCTGTTCCATAGCCAAGATATCACTGTCGCGCGCTGCTTGAATCAGCTGCTTAAAATGCATTACGATTTCAGTCGATAGGGTTTTTACACCGCCGTAGTCATATACGATCACGCTACCATCTTCTCGGAAGGCAAAGTTGCCCGGATGGGGGTCGCAGTGAAAACGTTTTAAGAAGAAAATCTCACGGCCAATGGCACGAAATAAACGACGCCCCAGTTCATTGCGTGTGTCTTGTGACCATGTACTGGCAGTTTCAATGCTTTCGCCGTGCTCTAAGCTTAAGGTTAAAATATGGCGGCTTGAATAGTCTTTATAGACTTGAGGAATAATAATTTTAGGGTCTAAAGCTTGATGAAAGGTATGTGCGACCTCTAAGTTTTGGGCTTCTATTTGATAGTTTAGTTCGTTGTCTAAACTGTCCTGAATTTCTTTAAAGAGTTGATCTTGCAGCTTACGGTCAATTTTAAGTACACCCATCAAGCGTAGTGCTAAACGGACCTGTTTTAAGTCACTTTCACAGGCTTCTTCTACGCCCGGATATTGAACTTTAACTACAACTTGCTCACCACTCGGTAAAGTGGCTTTATGCACTTGGCCAATGGAGGCCGCGGCAAAGGGCTTTTCCTCAAAGGCGGTAAAAATTTGATTGAGCGGTTTGCCCAGTTCTTTTTCCACTTGAGCTTTGATCTCTTGAAAAGGCATCGCAGGCGCTTGACGTTGTAATTTACTAATCGCACGTGCCACTTCAGGCGGGAAAATGTCTTTGTATTGAGATGCAATTTGCCCGACTTTCATCACGGCACCTTTCATTTCACCTAAGGTATCTGCAATTTGAAGTCCAATGTCCTGAAAAAGCTGACTGCGCGCCGCATTTTTTTTATCTTCATCGGCATTGAAGTTTTTAATTGAATTGGTCACAGTCTTGGTTGCGATACTTGCCGTCATGCTGGCAAGTTTCATAAAGCGACGACCAGGCGTACGAGTCGTATTTGCCATGCGATATTCCTCGGGGCATCTTCATTACATCTCAGATTTGATCATAGGCGACAAATGCAAAACTGCCTACTTTAAATTGTTAAGCTGATGTTTCTATTTAAATAATAATGGTCAATTGAGTGAATTGCACACAAGATGTCGCTGCATTTAAAAATCGCGTTACACTGTGCGAAAAAATTTGAGTAAGAAATAAATGAAAGTTTATCGTTATTTTACAGGCAAGGACGATGTGCATTTTTGTGCGCGTGTCACCCAAGCACTCAATGAAGGCTATAGCCTGTATGGTTCACCCACCATGACCTTTAATGGCAGTGAGGTGATCGTGGGGCAGGTGGTGGTTAAAGATGTTGAGGATGAAAGTGAAGTGCCACAAGGTCTGAAAGACGCTTTGGCACAACAGTAGAACAGCTGGAATAGGAGAAGAGACTGACTTCTTCCTATTCAGTGCCATGCATGACTTATGGATAGTCCTGACTGAGGCGTTTATTGTTGTTATAAAGTCTGAGCAAGAGCAGGGCACACGCCACGCTTAAACCGACAATCAGTCCAATCCAAACACCTGCTGCACCTATGTTGGTGTAGCGTGCCAAATAGATACTGACTGGGAAAGCCACGATCCAATAGGCGACCATTGTGATCCACATCGGGCCTTTGGTATCTTGCATGCCGCGTAAACAGCCTGCGGCACTAATTTGCCAAGCATCCATCAGCTGGTAGGCGAGTGCGAACAGCAGTAAATACATCGCAACTTCTGATACTTCATGATCCGAGGTATAAATCGCCACAATTTCAGGACGAAACAGTGCAATCAGCAGCATGGTCATCAGCGCCAAAACTGTACCTGTCGCCAGTCCGAGTTTTTGAACCTTTCGCATAGCCTCCCAGTTTTTTTCGCCATAGTAAGTCCCAACACGAATGGTTAAGGCGATGGCAAGGGACATCGGAATCATAAACAACTGAGAGGTGACCGACATCGCAATTTGATGCGCCGCCACAATGGTTTCACCCAATGGACTGAGAATAATTGCAGCGGTACTAAAAATACTGACTTCGAAGAAAATAGCTAAGCCAATGGGTAGACCAAGTTTTAAAATACGTTCGATCCAATAGCGATCCATCTTCTCCCAAGTGCTAAACACTTGAGTTTTTTGATACGCCGAGGCTTTAAAAATGTAAGTGGCTAAGGTGAAAAACATGATCCACTGTAAAATCGCAGTGGCAAATCCGCAGCCTGCTGAACCGAGTGCTGGAATCGGGCCGAAACCATACATAAAGACAAAGTTCAGTGGAACCAAAAGGACCAAGGCCGCTAAGCTAATGACGGTCACAGGACGTGGGTGACCAAGTGCTTCAGAATATCCACGCAGTGCTGCATACATAGTCACAGCAGGCATGCCAAAACCAATGGCATGTAAAAATAGGCTGGCTTTCGGCAGTAAGTTTGCAGGTACACCCATGAGTGGCAGTAATAGTGGCATGCTTTGTAAAATTAAACCCGCAATGCTCCCCAAAATAAAGGCCACCCAAAGGGACTGACGGGCAATGGTGGCGATTTTTTCAGGGGTGCGTGCACCATTGGCTTCTGCCACCAACGGTGTTGTCGCAATCATAATGCCGCTGAACAGCAACATTACTGGTATCCATAAACCGACACCGACGGCAATTGAGGCTAAATCGGTAGGGGATAAATGCCCCGCCATGATGGTATCAATTAACCCGAGACCCGCTTGAGAAAACTGCGTGATCAGGATGGGCAGCATTAACACCAATAACTTTTTTAATTCGAAATGATGGGACGTGATTTTATTTGTAGTCGACACAAAAATTACTCATATTCATCATGTGCTTGGTCTAAATAAATTCAGCGTTGTAAAGTGAGAAGCACACCAATAAAAATTACGACGCCACCAAGTAAACGCTGCCAATTGACAGGGGTTTTTTCGGTACCAAGTAGACCATAGTGGTCAAAAATCATCGAGGTCAGGATTTGTCCAAAAATAACCAAACCTGAAAACGTGAGAAAGCCTAATTTAGGCGCAGTATAGATGCTTATACTGATGGCATAAACCCCTAAGCAACCACCGAGCCATAAGTACCATGGAATATTGGAAAAATCATGTAACTGCGGTTTGTCGACGGGTTGGAGTACAACCAAAAGTACTAAAACGCAGGTACCAATGAAGAAGGATAACAATGCGGCTTGTAGTGGAGAGTAAAAATATTCTCTGAGCTGTGTATTCAGCGCCGTTTGAAAAGTCATAGCAATGCCAATACCAAAGGCCAGTGGTAGCATAAACAGCAAGTGGCTCGATATTTTCATCATTTTAAACCATTCATTCTTCTTGTCTTTTTATCAGTCTAATCCAAATAGACACAGATTTCATAAGTGTCTTGATGCAGTCATGTTAAAATATGCAAGATTACCGCTGTGCTTTAGAGTCTCTTCCTTGACTGATTTACATCCTGCAAATATTCCGTTGTCTTTATATATTCACATGCCGTGGTGTGTGCGTAAGTGTCCCTATTGCGACTTTAACTCGCATGCGGTACCAGATGGCAAACTGTCTTTAGATCTAGAGCAAGAATATTTACATGCTTTGGTGGAGGACTTTAAAACTCAGCTTGAGTTTGCTCAAGGGCGTCATATTCATAGTGTGTTTATTGGCGGCGGAACGCCGTCTTTGATTTCAGCACAAGGCTATCAATGGTTATTTGCCCAGTTAAAAGCACTACTGCCCTTTGAGACCGATTGTGAAATTACCTTAGAAGCCAATCCAGGTACAGTCGAACATGACCCTTTTGCCGATTATTTAGCGGCAGGTATCAATCGGTTGTCGATAGGGGTTCAAAGTTTTAATACTGAACATTTGACCAAGTTGGGACGAATTCACAGTAACGCCGATGCGATTTCTGCGATTGGTCTTGCGCGTGATGCAGGCTTTCAGCGAATTAATGTCGACCTCATGCATGGTTTACCTGAACAGACTTTAGAACAAGCTCTACTTGATTTGAAGCTTGCCGTGGACAATGGTGCAACCCATATTTCATGGTATCAACTCACGATTGAACCGAATACCGTGTTCTTTAGAACCAAGCCTATCTTACCTGTGGACGATGTGCTTGAAGAGATTCAAGCCCAAGGTGAAGCTTATTTAAAAGCGCAGGGTTTTATCAATTATGAAGTTTCGGCATGGCGTAAAGAGCAGCCTTCCGCGCATAATTTGAATTATTGGCAGTTTGGCGACTATTTAGCGATAGGGGCAGGTGCACATGCCAAAGTTACCCAGCCAGATGGGGTCTATCGGTTCCAGAAAACTCGTTTACCCAAAGACTATTTGGCTAAAGTCCCTGCGGAACATGTGCAGTTTAAGCGGATTGAAGCCGACGAACTTCCATTTGAATTTATGATGAATGCTTTGCGTTTAAATGATGGGGTTGCAGCTGAATGTTATGCGCAGCGTACAGGTTTGAATTTGGATAGTTTGGCTGAAACGTTGGACTCACTACGCAGTCGAAAATTAATGGTGGATGATGCCACGCGTTTAGCGTGTACCGAGCAAGGGCATGTATTCTTAAACTCAGTGTTGGAAGAGTTTATCTAAGTTTTAAAGCCATGATTGTATGAATTAACATCAGAGTTTGAGTGAAGATCTCAAGCCAATTTTTTAACTTGCATGATTACTTAAATGGCATTCGATCAAGCCAAGAACTCCAATTAGTATAACCATCATCAAAGCCGATATATTTCAACATCACCAGTGGGTGATGTGTGCTGAATTAGCAGGAGAATTTCACTTGGGAGATTTTAGGCAGCCAACTTGCAAAAGTCCTCTGCCATTTGATTTGGTGTCTTAAAATCCAAACGTTTTTGAATTTTTCGCTGATTATAAAATAACTCTATATATTTTGTAATCTCTGCTTAAGCTTGTTCCCTCGTTTTATAACTATGATCATGAACTCATTCATTTTGAGTATGCCCCAGAAGCCTTCGCTCGGTGCATTATCAAATGAGGAATATATTCCGCAAGGCCACGCTTACTGATCGAACTCAGGTTAAGTATGAGGCCAGAAAATTGGAGCGAAGGGGAAATTACAGGGGGAGTTGAATTTTAAGGTCAGACAGGAAATAAAAAGAGCGCCTAGGCGCTCTTTTTATGGGTCTAATACTGTTAGTTAGTAGTCAAAGCTAAAGTGTTCAGGTGCTAAAGAAGTCATGGTTTTTGAAGGATTGACCATTGCTTCAGCATGTCCTTGGGTACGTGGTAATAAACGTTCGAAATAGAAGTCTGCAACTTTAATTTTTGCTTTGTAGAATTCAGGTGTTTCTTGACCTTCACCAGATGCCAATTTAGCAGAAGCTACAGCCGCTTGTTGAGCCCAGAAGTAAGCCATCATTACATAGCCCGAGAACATCAAGAAATCGACAGATGCAGATGACACGATGTCACGGTCTTTACGAGCCGCCAGCATGATACGAACAGTTAAAGCATTCCATTGCGCGCAAAGCTTAGTTAAGTCCCAAGCAAAACGGCGCATGTATTTGTTGCGAGCATGTTGACCACAGAATTTCAGAATTTCAGCAGTGTAGTCACGAATTACTTTACCTTTAGAGGTCAGAAGTACTTTACGACCAATCAAGTCCAGTGCTTGAACACCTGTTGTACCTTCATATAGTGTCGCAATACGTGCGTCACGTGCAATTTGCTCCATGCCCCATTCTTTAATGTAGCCATGACCGCCATAGACTTGCATACCGTGGTTTGCAGCTTCCAAGCCTAATTCAGTTAAGAAGCCTTTTAAAATTGGAGTATAGAAACCTAAGTGATCATCATGTGCTTCAAATGCAGCAGTATCGCCACGTTCAAGCGCATCGGCCATTTTGTCGGCAATTTGCGCTGCATAATAAATCATTGAACGACCGCCTTCAGCAATCGCTTTTTGTGTTAGCAACATACGGCGAACGTCAGCGTGATGAATAATGGCATCCGCCACTTTTTCAGGGTCTTTTTTGCCAGAAAGTGCACGCATCGACATACGTTCTTTGGCATATGGAAGTGCACCTTGGAAAGAAAGCTCAGCATGTGCAATACCCTGAATTGCCGTACCGATACGTGCGGTGTTCATAAAGGTAAACATGGCATGTAAGCCTTTGTTTGGCTCACCAATCAAGTAACCGACAGCATTATCAAAGTTCAACACTGCGGTTGCAGAAGCACGAATCCCCATCTTATGTTCAATTGAACCACAGGTCACAGGGTTACGTTCACCAAGGCTACTGTCTGCATTGACCAAGAATTTAGGCACAATGAACAGTGAAATGCCTTTGGTGCCTGCAGGTGCATCTGGAAGACGAGCAAGTACGATGTGAATGATGTTTTCAGTTAAATCTTGCTCACCTGCAGAGATGAAGATTTTGGTGCCTGAGATGTTATAAGTGCCATCGGCATTTAATTCTGCTTTGGTCTTTACTTGACCTAAGTCGGTACCACACTGAGGTTCAGTTAAACACATGGTACCTGACCATGTACCTGCCACTAAGTTCGGCATATACAGATTTTTCTGTTCGTCTGTACCAAACTGTAAAATGGTGTTCATACAGCCGATGCTTAAACCTGGGTACATTTGGAAAGACCAGTTTGCTGTGCCCATCATTTCCGATTTAATCAGATTTAAAGATTGAGGCAGGTTCTGACCGCCAAACTCTTCAGGGAAAGACAAACCTTGCCAGCCACCTTGGACAAACTGGTCATAAGCATCTTTGAAGCCTTTTGGAGTTTTCACTTCACCATTGTCGAAGGTACAACCTTCTTCATCGCCCGATTGGTTTAAAGGAGATAAAATATTTTCACAAAAATCTGCTGCGCCTTCTAAGATCATATCTACCGTATCAGCGTCGGCAGCTTCACCATTCGATAGGGTTTGATAATGTGCAGGATAGTCCAGCACTTCATTCATTAAGAAGCGAATATCATGTAAGGGAGCTTTATATGCAGGCATGTGTGTAATCCTAATTTAGAAATAGTATTGGATTATTTAAATCGATCATTTCATTATTCATACATCGTATCAAAATACATTGATAGATCCGACTTGAGAAAATGTCAGAAAGGCGAATTGGTAGATAAAATCATCAATCTAAAAAGACAGTTCTGTTACACTGACCCGATGGTCTTTTGATCATGTACTTTTTTAATAAACTATAATTAACTCAGGTTTTCAGCAAGTATTATGCGCTTAAAATATATAACACTTTGTTTATTGGGTTTGAGTATCAGTGGGTGTACTCAGCATGTCATTAAATCCAATGCCTCTTCAGATCAGCAGCTCGGGCAACAAGCCACGCATGGTCTTAATGCCATGTTTGAAAATGCCAGCTATGATTTTAAAGGTCAGTTCTCTATTCAATCTGACTTTAATTTTAATGAGTCCAAGCCAAATACTCAGTCCAATGTTCAGTCAAATGGGACGAACTTAGACCCAGAGTTGAAAAAACAATTAGATCAACTATTAAAAAATCAAAAGATTTCCTTTACCGCCAAAGAAAAACAAGCCCTATATGATGCACTTGCGCGTGAACAAAATCCCTATGCATCGTTGTATGGCAGTGGTGAATCACGTTCTGCTAAGGTTCAAATCGCAGAATCTTTGGTGAATTTACTCAATGACTTACGGTTTAGTTATCAAGGCTCTGTGCATTTCCGTCAAAAATTGGCAGCATTGACTTTACAGTTAAGTTATCAAAAACCAACCTTACAAGTGCAAGCACAGTTGCCGATGGTGATTGATTTTAATGACTATAAATTTTACACCAACTACTTTGCCTTTATGCCGTTTATGGTGAACCGTGAAAGTCAGGATCGTTTTGCCTACATTGACTTTTCTAAGCATAAAGACGCATTCGGTCATATTGATTTTAAAAAGTTTGCTGAATACTTAAAGCAGATGAATGCACTGCCATATGCTTTGGCAGAGCCAAATCAGGTGCATAGTGTTGATTTAAGCAAGTCAGAAAAAGAAGCAGGGCTAAGCAAAAAAATTCGCTATATGGGTGACTTAGAAACAGCACAAGTACAATTGGGCTTATTTGAATACGTCAATAAGCTGCACTATACCCAGCAGATACAAGCTTTTGATGCTGAGCGTCTGATTGAAGCATCGGAAGAATCATCAAGTGCCGCGAATGAAGCAATGCAGGCGGAACAAGAAGCAGAGGGTACTGCGACTAGCACAAGTGAAGATCTAGCTCATGAATCACTAGAGCGTGTGACTCAGTTGATTAATCAAAAGGCACATTCACTTAATTTGTATGTGTATGAAGATGTACCAGAAACTGAGGCGGATGCTCATACTCATGGTGAGGCTGATGATGAATATGCCGAAGCTGAGACAGAAGGAACAGAAACTGAAGAATCTGATGCTGTAACATCAAATACCCTGTCTGAAGAAGCTTGCGATGCGCTGATAAACAATAAAAATATTCCAATTGGTAAAGTAACAGTTTGTCGTGACTATCAAGAGATTGATGTACTTGCACCTAAAGCAGCCAATGAAGTTGTAGAAGAAGAGACTTTTGGACAAACGGCGACCAATGTTTTGGAAGCGTTGAAACCGCTCTTTACCGCCTATCAAACAGAACAACTGGTAGATGCACAAAGATTTAAACAACTTTGGCAAAAACATCAGGCTGAAATTACACCAATCATGGCACAGCTAGGTAGTGAGCGTTCACCGTTTGTGATGGATGTTGGACTGGACCAAAAAGGCCGTGCGCAAAACATGGATTACAACATTGTGATTAGCGACGAGCAAATTGGTAAGCTACAAATTAAGAGCACCAATCAGGTGTTTAATTATGGCAGTGCGACCGCCATTGACCGTCAAGCTTTAAGAAATGCCAAATCGATTGAGGAAGTGTCTAAAGGTTCACTGCTGGAAAATGTAGTGAAAGGCATGCTGGGCCCGTTAGGTGCAGATTCATCAAGTGTAGAGAGCGAATCATCAGGCTCGACAGCTTTATCTCAAGATATTTCTGAATATTATCAGCAGGTTGTGCAGAAAAGTTATGCACGTTACCATTCTGAAGTCAAAGCGTACCAAACGGTATTTGCTTTGGTATTTGCCGCTCAGCGTCCAGAGTATATTCGTTACTATAGCTCAGCGACTATCAATGAAATTTCAGAAGTCTATGCTTATGAGTTCCTCGATATTGAGGAACCAAAGAGTGCAGCACTTAAACGTTTGCAGAAACTACGTCAAAAACATGCCTTAGAGCAGGTGCAAGATTTTGATGCGCTGGGCAAATCTGTAGCGAATATAGTTGATGATGCGTTGGAAGATGCAAAAGAAAACCAGCACTGGAAAAATTTGGTGAAGAAATACAAGACCAAACAAGCTGTATTTGCACAGGTTTACCAAGATGAATTTAAGGACATGTATAGTGTAGATTCAGAGCAAACTGTAAAGTTAGCTCAGGCTGCACAAATCTTTGCTAAAGCATTTGCCGATGATTTAAAAGGTCAGCAATCCGAAAAGTCACTTCAGGGTATGACGCTTGAACATATCGACTTCTTTAGCGATTCGACCTATTACGAGACCTATAAAGCCGTACAGAAACACATGAACTAATCTGAAAAAAAGAACCTCTGCGGAGGTTCTTTTTTATTTGTGCTTATAAAAAATCTTTCAGGTTGGGTTTGATGCCATTCCAAATCGAAAAAGATTCAATCGCCTGACCAACCAGCATACCGTAGCCTTCTGAGGTAGGTATGCCGCGAGCTTTGGCTTGATCTAAAAAGGTAGAGGGTTTGCCATAGGCCATTTCATAGGCATGTTGAAATTGCAGGGCTTCAGGCAGAATTAAGGCATCGCCGCTTAGGCTGGCAGAGGTTGCGTTAATCACCAAGTCAAACTGACCTTCGAGCGCATCTAAGCCGATGGCTTGCAATTCGGCTTGCGGTACAGCTGTTTTTAAGTCAGCAACCAGTTGCTCAGCACGGGCAAGGGTACGATTGGCAATCACAATTTTTTTTACCCCTGCTTGTACTAGTGGATAAATAACGCCGCGAGTTGCACCACCTGCACCGATGATTAGCACATCAGTCTGGTCTAAGTTCCAGTCCAAAGCATGAATGGCATCAACTAGCCCTTGTCCATCGGTGTTGTCACCATGTAATTGACCATCGACCATCCACAGCGTATTGACTGCTTTTGCGATTTTAGCGCGTTCAGTGAGGACTGTGCAGGCGGCAAAGGCTTGTTCTTTAAACGGGACAGTGACATTAAGACCAATGCCACCCTGTGAGAAGAATTCTTGGATGTTGGCGAGGAAGCCATCGAGTGGCGCAAGACGTTTACTATAGTTGAGGTCGAGCCCCATTTTTTGTGCAAACGCATGGTGAAGTTCAGGTGAGCGAGACTGCTCAATCGGGTTGCCAATGACAGCGAATTGTTTGTTCATCGCACCAAATCCATGTGGAAAATGCTGTTCAATATACGGCAAATTACACGCAGGCTAAAGCGTTCAGTGGTCTTTTATCAACAGAGAAAAGAAAGGCGGCTTATGGATTACAGATGCTGTGAATCGCATCAAACAATAATTTTGCTGCGGTCAGGGTTAAGCCAATACCTGCAAATACGGTGATGCTGATGGATGCATTGTCATTAAACGCACTTTCAGAAAAAATAGTGGTACTGATCGAGCTTAGCAACACAATAGCAAAGCAGAAAAGAACCATGGTGGTTGAGCTAACTCTTTTTGCGAACATGTTTGGGACCTCAGAAAACAGCAAAGGAGGATACTAAATATTGATGTCATTAAAATGAATACATTGAAAATGACTTAATTTAGCTTACGGTTTTTGCGAACTTAAAAGAACCCAATTGCTGTTTTAAACCTGTGACAATGCTTTAATAAATGCAAAGAAATGACGCTTTGTGTAGTGGTCATTCTACGGGGAATTGATCGGGAAATATATAGAATTTAATGGATAGGCTGCCCTAATCTAGTGAAAAGGGCATGCGTGCGGGATATAGAATTGTAAGACTGTGTTTCTATTTGAGCAGCTTGAGCCAATCTTGCGGTTTCAGGTAAAAATCGGTCAGTTTTTTCTCGGCAGAATCGGTTTCCCATTCAGGTCGATATGACCAACCGGCCAAATTTGGCAAGCTCACTAAAATCGATTCAATTCGCCCCCCTGTTTGTAAACCAAAGAGCGTGCCGCGGTCATAGACCAAGTTATATTCGACATAACGACCACGACGATAGATTTGAAAGTCGCGTTGCGCCTCGCTATAAGACTTGTCTTGGTTGCGCTGGAAGATTGGAAGAATGGCGTTGAGGTAGCCATTGCCGACTGCTTGAATATATTGGAAACAGGTTTCAAAGTCCCATTGATTGAGATCGTCAAAGAACAATCCACCGACGCCACGTTGTTCGTCGCGGTGTTTTAAATAGAAGTAGTCATCACACCATTGTTTATGTTCGGCGTAGACTTCAGTGCCAAAGGGAGCACACAAGTCATGCGCCGTCTGATGCCATGACAGCACATCTTCATCATTTGGGTAAAATGGGGTGAGATCGAAGCCCCCCCCAAACCACCAAATTGGGTCTTGACCTTCTTTTTCAGCCACGAATAAGCGCACATTGGCATGTGAAGTCGGGACATTCGGGTTTTTCGGATGGATCACTAAAGAAACACCCATGGCCTGTGCTTTGGCACCTGCAATTTGCGGATGGCGCTCAGTCGCTGAAGCGGGGAGTTTAGAAATGTTGATGTGTGAGAACATCACTCCACCTTTTTCGATCACCGTGCCATTTTGCAGTACGCGTGAACGACCCCCACCGCCTTCAGGACGCTCCCAATCATCTATTTCAAACTGCGCAGTCCCGCCACCAGCACACTCTTGTTGTTCAAGTGCGGCACAAATACGAGCCTGTAAGTCGAGGAGAAATTCGCGAACACGTTGGATATCCGCAGACGTTGGGTGCTGCATGAAAAGCCTCATGGGAAAAGATGAAAACTGCCTACATCAAAACATAAAACAGCAAAAAGATTAAGAAGATTTTCCGAAGAGTCCTACCGCAGCATTCGATGTTGTGAAGCAATTCAAAAATGAAATGTTGCTATGTGCAAAATAACCTGACCAATTCGCTAGGTTGAATTCTGATCCTAAGCTCAGCAGAATAACCACAGTACAGACCCGAGTTTGGCGATGCAGAATAGGCTGCATTTTCTGAATGTGGAAGAGCTGATGGTAAATATGCGCGATTCATTGATTCAAAAATACAATGTTCCTGGTCCACGTTATACCAGTTACCCAACGGTGCCGTATTGGGAAGAGGCGCAGTTTTCTTTAGAGCAATGGAAACAGACGCTGAAAACATCGTTTGCTGAATCGAATTCGACTGAAGGCATAAGTCTGTATATTCATCTGCCTTTTTGCGAAAGTCTCTGTACTTTTTGTGGTTGCCACAAACGCGTGACCAAAAAGCATGAGATGGAGCAGCCTTATATTCAGGCGGTTTTAAAAGAATGGTCTCTTTATTGTGAATGGCTTGAAGAAAAGCCGCGCATTAAAGAAATTCATTTGGGTGGAGGAACGCCCACTTTCTTTTCTCCAGCACATTTAACTCAGTTAATTGAAGGCATCCTTGCGCAAGCAGAGATTGCCGAGCAGTATGAGTTTAGCTTTGAAGGGCATCCGAACAATACCACACGGGAGCATTTGCAAGCCTTGTATGACTTGGGCTTTCGCCGTGTTAGTTATGGGGTACAGGATTATAATGAAACCGTACAAAAAGCCATTCATCGGATACAGCCTTTTGAACATGTCGAGCAAGTGACACAGTGGGCACGTGAAATAGGCTATAGCTCAATTTCACATGATTTGGTCTTTGGTTTGCCTTTTCAAAACCTAGATGATGTGCTCAATACCATTGATCAAACCAATCGTTTACGTCCAGACCGTTTGGCATTTTATAGTTATGCGCATGTGCCATGGATCAAAGGCAACGGGCAACGTGGGTTTAAAGACCATGATGTGCCGAAAGATGAAGTAAAACGCCAGTGTTATGAAGAAGGAAAAAAGAAGCTGCTTGCGCAGGGGTATCATGAAATTGGTATGGATCATTTTGCTTTAGAAAGTGATGGGATGTACCAATCATTTCAGGCAGGCACTCTGCATCGCAATTTTATGGGTTACACCGCGTCTAAAACCCAAGTGATGATAGGTTTAGGTATTTCATCCATCAGCGACAGCTGGTATAGCTTTGCGCAAAATGAAAAGAAACTCGAAGATTATTATGCGCGACTCGAAAACAATGAACTTCCGGTCTATCGTGGGCATATTTTAAGTGCTGAAGATCTGATGATTCGTCGTCACATTTTAAATTTGATGTGTAGCTTTCAGACGTCGTGGGCAGAATCAGATATGCAGTTTCCTGAATTGGCTGAGGTCTTGGGACAACTGGAAGAAATGCGGGACGATGGTTTATTAGAGATTGGGCCACAGAGTTTACGAGTGACTGAGCAGGGCAAAGCCTTTGTGCGCAATATTTGTATGGCGTTCGATTTACATTTAAAACGCCGTCGACCCGAGAGTCGTATTTTCTCAATGACCATCTAATGTCATTAAAGCGCTCTAAGCCGGCCTTTTTCAAGCAGGCTTAGAGTATGTTTTCAAATTTTAAAAATCATCTTTCTTGTACAAGTGTGCCATGCGTTCATGCTTGGTTTTTAAATATTCTTCATTGAAAGGATTTAAACCGACCGTCAAAGGTACACGATCTACCACATTGATCCCTTGCTCTTGCAATGCTGCAATCTTCAATGGATTGTTGGTAATCAAACGGACTTGTTGAATATTTAAATGATCCAACATAATGCTGACCATGTCATAACGACGTGCATCGGCAGGGAGGTTGAGCATCAGGTTGGCATCGACCGTGTCATGCCCTTGATCTTGTAGCGCATAAGCACGAATTTTATTGGTGAGACCAATGCCACGACCTTCTTGACGCAAATACAGAATCACCCCTTGTCCAGCTTCATTAATCAGTTTTTGAGTGGCCTGCAATTGTGGGCCACAGTCACACTTTAAGGACGCAAAGGCATCGCCTGTGAGACATTCTGAATGAACACGGACTAAAACGGGTTCTGTGATTGGCTGATCGAGACCTTTTGAGAGTGCAACATGTTCTTCACCGGTCTTAGGATCTTGAAATACGGTGATGTTAAACTCACCAAAAGCAGTCGGTAAACGGGATGTAGCAACAAATTCAATCGGCACAGCTAAACCTGTAAATAGTTCAGAAATTGGCTAAAGTATAGCGTAATGCATCGACATTGGTAGAATTGCATCCATGAATTTATGCAGAAGATTTTCTTTTTTGTATAAAGCGAACGATAATAGTTGATAAATAGTAAGATTATTCAGGATAATCACCTGCACTAAACGAACACCCAGTGAGAGCACTGCTCAAAACTGCATCGCTAGAAATATGGCTGATTGAAGGTGATAGCATTCGACGATATGATCGAATTACCCATTTGACCTAGCTAGATTTGCCAGGCTTTAGAAGGCTTTGCCATATTATGTTGTATACAGAAATACCAGCTCATCGCCCTGTAACACCGTTGTTGGATACGATTGATCATCCTCAACAACTTCGCTTGCTTGAGCAAAGTCAATTAGCACAAGTGGCAGACGAGCTACGTCAATTTATTCTGTATGCCGCAGGACAAAGTGGGGGACACTTTGGTGCAAACCTTGGTGTGGTCGAGCTCACCGTGGCATTGCATTATTGTTTTAACACACCAAATGACCGCTTAATTTGGGATGTCGGTCATCAAGCCTATCCGCATAAAGCTTTGACTGGGCGTCGTGAACAGCTGACGACGATTCGTGCCAAAGATGGTTTAGCTGCCTTTCCTGCACGTGATGAATCGGTATTTGATACTTTTGGTGTTGGACATTCTTCGACCGCGATTTCAGCAGGTTTGGGGATGGCACTGGCACGTCGTTATCAAAACAATCCATGTGAAGTGGTCGCAATCATTGGCGATGGGGCGATGACTGCAGGTATGGCTTTTGAAGCCATGAACGATGCAGTCGCACATGATGCCGACCTGATGGTGGTGCTGAATGACAACGATATGTCGATTTCGTGCAGCACTGGTGGTTTTGCAAAACATCTGGCTTCGATTTGGGAAAGTGGACAGTCCATTAATATCTCAGATGATGGCGAAGCTTATGTGCAGCCACATCCTGAATGGACTTATAACTCGCGTCTACATAGTGCAGCCACAGATGCGGCCGACAACGTTTTTAAAGCGATTGGTTTTGATTACTTTGGGCCTTTCGATGGGCACGATGTCGAGCAGTTGACACAAGTCTTTACCGCATTAAAAAAACGTAAAGGGCCACGTTTAATTCATGTCTATACCAAAAAAGGCAAAGGCTTTGCCCCAGCTGAAGCTGACCAAATTAAATATCATGCAATTACAAAAATAAATGCTACAGCATCTAGCAATACTGCACCGAAGTATTCAGATGTCTTTGGTCAGTGGTTATGTGATGAAGCCGCACAAGATGAGCGTTTGTTAGCGATTACCCCTGCCATGTGCGAAGGCTCAGGTATGGTAGGTTTTGCGAAACAGTATCCAGAGCGCTTTTTTGATGTCGCGATTGCAGAACAGCATGCTGTAACTTTGGCAGCGGGCATGGCGTGTGAAGGCCTAAAACCTGTGGTTGCAATCTACTCGACTTTCTTGCAACGTGGCTATGATCAATTGATTCATGATGTGGCCCTACAAAACCTAGATGTCACTTTTGGTATCGACCGTGCAGGCTTAGTGGGTGAAGATGGGCCGACTCATGCTGGGGCCTATGACTATGCCTTCATGCGCACCGTACCGAATTTGGTGATTATGGCGCCTAAAGACGAAAATGAATGTCGTCAAATGTTGCATACTGCTTATTTATACAATGGTCCTGCCGCAGTGCGTTACCCACGTGGTAATGGTCTCGGAGTGGAGATTCAACAACAGATGACCCCAATGGAAATTGGTCAGGCTGAAATTGTCGCGAGTTTTAATGATGCCCAAGATGACGTTATTAGCATTCTTGCCTTTGGTAGTCGTGTTCAGGCCGCAGTAGAGGCAGCACAGAAATTGGCTGAACAAGATTTAGCGGTTCGTGTGGTGAATATGCGCTTTGTGAAACCGCTTGATGAAAAGATGATAGCGACTTTAGCACCATCAACAGCTTTATTTGTCACAGTTGAAGAACATGCGGTGATGGCGGGTGCGGGCAGTGCAGTCAATGAATATTTGGCACAGGCTCAAATCGTGAAACCAATGTTAAATCTCGGTTTAGAGGATACCTTCATGCATCAAGCCACGCATGCGCAAATGTTGCATCAGGCGGGACTAGATGCGGAAGGCATTGAAAGCTCGGTGCGCCAAGCTTGGTCGAAACTTGTACATGTGGTTTAAGCGCCGTTTTTAAATTTTAGAAACATTTTTTACCTAAAAGCCCCGATCTTTGGTAAGATACGCGGGCTTTTATGCATTATTCTTTATCAATATCTTCAAATTGTAGTGGGTGTTCAATGGAACCTATGGTGGTGATGGCTGCGCGTGCGGCTCAATTAGTCGGTCAAGAGCTTTTAAAAGCGCATCAAAATCGTCATAAGCTCGATCTACAAGTCGAAGAAAAAGGAATTGATGGTCCTGTAACGCGTGTAGACCGTTATTTGGAACAATTGGCTATCGATACCCTACGTAAAAGCTATAAAAATCACAGCTTCCTTGGTGAAGAGTTTGGTTTTCAAGAAGGTAAAGGTCACGACGCAGATTGGTGTTGGATCATCGACCCACTTGATGGCACTCTAAACTTCATTAACGGTGTTCCTCACTTCTGTATCTCTATTGCAGTTCAACATAAAGGCATTACTCAACATGGCGTAATTTACGACCCTGTGAAAGATGAGTTGTTCTCTGCAAGTCGTGGTCGTGGTGCCATGATGAACCAACGCCGTATTCGTGTAAATGTGAAAGACAGCCTTGAAAATACATTCATGTCTGTGGGTCATGCTTACCGTGCAAAACGTAATGGTGAAGTGATTTCTTATGCAAAAAATCATTTTGATTCATTGTTAAATGTGACTGAAGCTGGCGCGCAATACCGTCGTACAGGTTCTGCAGCATTAGATTTGGCATATGTTGCAGCAGGTCGTTTCGATGCGTATTTTGAACTCGGCTTAAAGCCTTGGGATATCGCAGCTGGTGAGTTGATCGTGAAAGAAGCGGGCGGCACAGTGGTTGATGCACGTGGTGGTAGCGAATCTATGGAAAATGGCCAAGTACTGGCATGTTCTATGAAAATGTTGAAACCTCTGATGAAAGCAGTTGTACCTGCTTGGGCTGAGGCTGCTAAGTAATAGCATGCAGATCGTGCTTTAAGACATTGAAAAAGCCCTCATAAGAGGGCTTTTTCTTTGATGAGGATGAAAAAAAGTAAAGACCTTTGTGGTGATTTACTTTATGGCTTTGACCTCTATTCGATTGTAAAACATAGCCTGTGCCAGATTCTGATCAACTCTGAATGAAGATCACGCTATACAGAAATAAAGTGGATTACAATTAGCCAGCGTATAGACACCTATTTAAGCTTGCTGTGTGTAATGTTCATTACAGGTCAGATACCATGTCAAATCACGGCAGCATTAGAGCAAGAGCTAGTACAATTAATTGCGTTTTATGGCTGACAGTTGAGTGATAGAACATAGAATGCTATTTAATATTTTTCTAAATGGTCAAAAAAAATAAAGCGAAAACCTGCATTTATTCAATCTTTGAGGAAAATATTGTATCAATTTCACGAAAAGAGGTGACTTTTAAAAATATCCTGCTATACTCCGCCCACGCACTAAATTTCGTTCATTACCTGAACATTCTCTTCTATCATTGTGTATGCGCGTCCGGTCCAAAGAGAGGACATTATTTCGCGCCCCACCCAATCGCTTAAGCGATTCCTTCAGGTTGCGGCTGTAATCAAATGTGCGTTATACGCATCGTCGTTCTCGGATCGCCGCTGATTCTATATTTTCAGCGATTATTGCTGTGCCGCTTTTTGCCGATGTCCATCAGACCATATATTTAATGGAGCACCCATTTTTCGGGTGAAATACTCTATGAGCAAAACTTTTGCTGATTTTCCTTTACATGAATCGTTACAACAAGCTTTACAAAGCTTAGGTTTTACTTCTCCTACGCCTGTACAGGAACAATCGATTCCTGCAGCTTTAGAAGGTAAAGACCTTTTAGTATCTAGCCAAACAGGTTCAGGTAAAACTGCAGCGTTCTTACTTCCAACGTTAAACGCACTTGCAGCCCAAGAGACTTTCGTTCCGTTCAAAGAACGTATGAAAGCAATTACTCAACCAAATATTTTGGTTCTTTGCCCAACTCGTGAGTTAGCACAGCAAGTAAGCCAAGACGCGATTGGTTTTGTCCGTCACATGAAAGGTGCACGTATTGCAGCAATCATGGGTGGTATGCCTTTTGGTAAACAAATTCAACAGTTAAAAGGTGCACAGGTTGTTGTTGCGACTCCAGGTCGTTTACTTGACCTTGTAAACCGTCGTCAAATTAAATTAGACCAAGTTGATGCGCTTATTGTTGACGAAGCAGACCGTATGCTTGACCTAGGTTTCTCTGAAGACTTAGAAGCAATTAGCGATCTTGCTGCAAACCGTAAACAGACTTTAATGTTCTCTGCAACATTTGCTGGTCGTATCATTACACTTGCTGAACGCATGATGAATGATCCACAACGTATTGCAATCGAAACTGGTCACTCTACGAATACTGACATCACTCAGACTTTACACTGGACTGATGGCTTTGAGCACAAGAAAAAATTACTAACGCATTGGTTAAGTGCTGAAGACTTAGATCAAGCTGTTGTATTTGCTTCTACTCAAGAAGACACCGATATGTTGGCTGAAGAACTTGCTGAAGCAGGTTTATCAGTTGTAGCACTTCATGGTGCTATGCCACAAACTGTTCGTAACCGTCGTTTACGTAGCATCCGTGAAGGTCGTGCGAAGATTTTGGTTGCAACTGACGTTGCAGCGCGTGGTCTTGACGTACCAACAATTTCACACGTAATCAACTTCGGTCTTCCAATGAAGAACGAAGACTATGTACACCGTATTGGTCGTACAGGTCGTGCGGGTCGTACTGGTAAAGCAATCACTTTAGCAACTTACCGTGAACGCGGTAAAATCCGTGCTTTAGAAGATTTCTTAGATGCGCGTTTGAATGTATCTGAAATTGAAGGCCTTGAGCCGTCTCCACCTCCTGCACGCGGTAGTCGTGATGGCGGCGGTCGTGGTCGTGATGGTCGTGGTCGTGATGGCGGCGGTCGTGGCCGCGGTGGTTTCGGTGGTCGCGATGGCGGCGGTCGTGCTCGTTTCGAAGGTGAGTCTAACTTTAAACGTCGTGAAGGTGGTGATGACCGTCCACGTCGTAGCTACGATGACAAACCTCGTGGTGATCGTCCATCATTTGGTGGTGAAGATCGTCCACGTCGTGAGTTTAATAATGATCGTCCACGTCGTGAAGGCGGTTTCGGTGATCGTCCACAACGTTCTTTTGATGACCGTCCAAAACGTGATTTTGGTGATCGTCCAGCGCCACGTCGTGAAGGCGGTTTCGGTGATCGTCCGCAACGTTCTTTTGATGATCGTCCAAAGCGTGAATTCAACTCTGATCGTCCACGTCGCGAAGGTGGTTTCAACGATAAGCCACGTTTTGACTCGAATGATGACAACCGCGGTAACCGTGTAGACTATAAACCACGTCGTGAAGGTTCTTTTGGTGACCGTCCAAAACGTGATTTTGGTGATCGTCCAGCGCCACGTCGTGAAGGTGGTTTTGGCGACCGTCCACAACGTTCTTTTGGTGATGACCGTCCAAAACGTACTTTCGGTGGTGAAGACCGTCCTAAGCGTACTTTTGGTGGCGAAGACCGCCCGAAGCGTGAATTTAATTCAGATCGTCCACGTACTGAAGGTGGTTTTGACCGCCCACGTCGTAAGTTTAACGACTAATTCTGAATGAATAAAAAAAACCAGTGGAAACACTGGTTTTTTTTGTCTACGGCTGTAAAAAAATAAATTAAAATGTATACTGAGTCATATTTTAATTGTATTGATAATAATGATGCACAATAATGAGGTTGAATCAATCGCCACACTCTCTGAAGTGAAAGAGGTCAATATGGCACATTATCTCGGACTCTTTTTGCTGATTTGTAACATTCTTTTCTTTGTCTATAGTCGTTATGGATGAAGCAATTCATCTTATGTAGCTTGTTTTCGCCGTTCAAATAAATATAAATATAACCAACTGAAATCAATTCGTGCACAAAATTAGACACGGAATACGCTAACATATCGTTTTTTAATCCTTTATAGTATGCATGCTGAAAAAATGCAGGAAAACGCACAGCTATGAATAATCAAGCGCCTCTGACTGCTCAAGCCCTCATTGAGGTCAAAGACCTGAGTTTTAAGCGAGGGGAACGTGTCATTTATGATCAGGTCAATTTAAAAATTCGACAGGGTCAAATTACGGGCATTATGGGACCATCGGGTACAGGTAAAACCACTTTACTGCGTTTAATTGGCGGTCAATTGACCCCTGACCAAGGTGAAGTGCTTTTTGATGGGCAAAATATTGCGAAAATGTCACGCAAAGAGTTATTCGCTGCGCGTGCGCGTATGGGCATGCTTTTTCAAAGTGGCGCATTGTTTACCGATATGTCGGTGTATGAAAATGTGGCCTTTCCGATAAGAGCACATACCAAGTTGCCAGAACATTTACTGTCAGAAATTATATCTTTAAAACTAGAGTCTGTCGGTTTACGTGGCGCAGAACAGATGATGCCTTCTGAGCTCTCAGGCGGGATGAACCGTCGTGTGGCTTTGGCACGTGCAATTGCACTCGATCCTGAGCTGATCATGTACGATGAGCCATTTGCAGGGCAAGATCCAATTGTGAAGGGTGTACTCACACGTCTGATTCGATCATTGCGAGAAGCTCTTGATTTAACAACAATTATTGTCTCGCATGACGTGGCTGAAACCTTATCGATCGCAGACTATATCTATGTTGTTGCTGAAGGTAAGGTGCAAGGTGAAGGCACGCCTGAACAGTTACAGGCGAATGCCTCTCCGTTTGTTAAACAGTTTTTAACAGGTGCAGTTGAAGGGCCTGTCGATTATCAATTTAGCCATAAGGCATATCTAAATACTGAGGTGCAAGCATGAATGCGATAGCACTCTTAGGTCGACGCGTGATTGAACGGGTTCGCGGCATTGGTGTTGCCAGCCTGATGTTATTACAAATTTTATTTTCGATGCCCACTGCTTTAGGTGTTCGGTTATTTGTTTATCAAATGTACCGTGTTGGGGTGTTATCACTGCTCATTATTGTGGTGTCAGGGCTATTTATTGGTGCGGTACTCGGGTTACAGATGTATAGCATCTTGGTGACCTTTGGTAGTGAAGCGATGCTAGGTACAGCGGTTGCTTTGACCTTACTTCGTGAGTTAGCCCCTGTGGTTGCAGCATTGCTGTTTGCAGGTCGTGCGGGCTCTGCATTGACGGCTGAGATTGGCTTAATGAAAGCCACAGAGCAGCTGTCCAGTATGGAAATGATCGGTGTTGATCCACTTAAACGTGTAATTTCACCGCGACTTTGGGCCGGTATTTTTAGTTTGCCGATGTTGTCTGTCATCTTCGCTGCGGTGGGGATTATGGGCGGTAAAATGGTGGGTGTAGACTTCTTGGGTGCAGATGAAGGCTCTTACTGGAGTGGCATTCAAAGTAGCGTAGAGTTCTATAAAGATGTCCTGAATGGCACCATCATTAAAAGTTTTGTTTTTGCTTTAATTTGTACATGGATTGCGGTGTATCAAGGCTATGCCTGTGAACCAACATCTGAAGGTATTGCGACATCAACCACACGCACTGTGGTGTATTCATCGCTCTGTGTTTTAGGTTTTGATTTTGTGTTGACTGCGGTCATGTTTGGAGGTGTTTAATGAAATCACGTGCAAGTGAGATGGTAGTCGGCATATTTGTCATTTTATTCGGTATCGCTTTGTTTTTTATTGCGATGCGAGTGAGTGGCTTGGTGGGATCAAATCTCAGTGATCGCTATGAAATGAGTGCAACTTTCGATAACGTAAATGGTTTAAAACCACGTGCGAAAGTGACGATGAGTGGGGTAAAAATTGGTCAAGTTGATCAAATTAGCTTAGACCCTGTGACACGTTTAGCGACGGTTTCTTTTTCTTTGGATGGTAAATTAACGACCTTTAATGCAGCACAACTTAAAGAAGTTGAAAAGAATGCACTTGAAGAGCTTCGTTACAGTAGCGACTATACCGCTGCGGATGCTGCGCAACAAAAAGAAATGGAAAAGCAACTTATTGCGAACATGAAGTCCATCACCAGCATTGATGAAGATGCTTATATTATGGTGGCAACCAATGGTCTGCTAGGTGAGAAGTACTTGAAAATTGTTCCAGGGGGTGGTTTGAACTACGTGAAACGTGGTGAAAGCATTGGCAATACCCAAGGCACAATGGACCTAGAAGACTTAATTACTAAATTTATTACGGGTGGTGCAGGTAAATCGAAAGATGCTTCAGCAACAACTGAGCAACCTGAAACCGCTGAAACAGCAGATGCCAACGTGTCATTTGTTGAATGATTTGAAGAGGACCAATTGTAGTGAATACTTTATTGAAACAAACACTGACAGCTAGCATTTTAACTACAATGTTTGCAGGGACTGCTTTTGCAGCACCAAGTGAAGCACCACCTGCTTTTGTTAAAAAAGTGGCAGATGGTTTGATTGCGCGTTTAAAAGCGGATCATGCCAAGCTACAAAACAACCCAGCTGCTGTGAAAACGATTGTTCGTCAAAACTTAGACCCGTATGTGGATTCACAAGCATTTTCTCGTATTGTGATGGGGACTTATGCAACCAATCAATACAGTACTGCTGCACAACGCGCGAAGTTTGAAAACAATTTCCGTGAAACACTGATTGAAAACTACGGTACTGCATTCGCCAAGTTCAGCAATCAGACGTATACCATCCGTCCGTATAAAGAAACCAATAGCAAAAACCCTGTGGTGACGATCGACTTTAATAACAAAGGCGAAAAAATCCCAGTGTCTTTCCAGTTGGCGGATAAAGGCAACCAATGGAAAATCCGTAATATCAATGTGTCGGGTATCGACCTTGGTTTACAGTTCCGTAATCAGTTCGCGGCAACGGTTAAACGTAATGGTGGCGACCTAGATAAAGCGATTGCAAATTTCCAACCTGATGCAGAAGCAGCGGTTGAAAAGAAAAAATAAGTAGGTGAAAGGTGATTAACTTTAGCAATCAGGAAATGCAGCTTTCAGGTCAGATTACATATGACAATGCTGAAAGCTACTATCAACAAGGTCTGAAGGTGATTCAGTCACAGTCTTATCCTGTGGTGGTGAATTTGGCCCAGCTTGAGCATGGTAGTACATTGGCACTGGCGGTTTTGGTGCGTTGGTTGCGTCAAACACCCGATGCACATAGTTTACATTTTAAAGCTGTACCTGAAAAAATGATGAAAGTGATTCAAGCCTGTCATTTACAGGATGACTTAAAGTTAATCCCTTAAATAAAAAAAGCACCCTACGGTGCTTTTTTTATATGTTGCATTTCTTAAATCTATGAGGAAAAGCAGTGTTTTAACGTGTATTCAAATCCATTTTTTCCAGCGGAAGTAAATGAGCGGGCCAATCAGGAAGGCCATTAAGATTAGGCTCACTACAATAAAACTGGTGCCACCTTTGGCAAAAGGCAATACATCGGTGTTCATGCCGTAAATACTGGCAATCAGCATTGGTGGAGCGAGCATACTGGGTAAGATAGAGAAGCGACGAATCGTGTCATTCTGCTCGGTGTTAATGAAGCCTGAGGTGGTATCCAGTAAGAATCGTACTTTTTGGAACAAGAAGGCATCGTGCTCAACTAGTGAGCGAACGTCTTCACTGAGCTCTCGAATGTCTGCATCATAAATATGACTGCCTAAAGCACGCGGGCGTGATAGAAAGGTCAGTACACGACGTAAGTCAATCAAACACAGCTGTGCTTTTCCAAGCATATCTTCCAAGTGGGCCAGACGGGTAATCATGTCATCTAAGTCGAGAATCATCTCGCGGTGACGGTTATTCAGCACTTCTGTGGAATACTTTTCCAAGTCCTTGTGGATATCTTCTAAGATATCCGCAAGCTCGTCCAGCTTAGCCTCGAGTAAACCGAGTAAGATCCACGTTGGATCTTTATAGTCGATTTCGTAGTCATTGCGGCGCGCACGCGCACGAAAGGCACGGAACGCCACCAATTTTTCCCCACGAAGGGTAAACAGGCGTTCTTTATGCAAAATGAAAGCCACAGTTTGTACCGTGGCAAGGGCACCGCTGCTTTCTTCAGGCTCACCATCGACTTGATAGTTTTTATTTTTCGTTAAAAAATACGTACTGATATGCAAAATACCGTCGTCATCACGGTAGAATCGAGCTGAAGATGAAATGTCTTCGAGTGATTTTAGCGTAGGTAAATTTTGTTCATATGCATCTAAAATCCACTGTTGTTCTTCTTGGGAGGGAGCAATGAGGTCAAGCCAGACCAAATCGGGCTGAAGATCGAAATCGCCATTAATGGTGATGTCTTCTAAGCTACCGCGCTCTGTGGCGTAAAAGGCTTCAAGCATGCCGTCTTTCTCCTTTGCGCAGTAATGGTTGAAGTGGATGGGTGTATTTTAGACAAGGATTGCAATAAAAACACTGATCGAATGGTTAAATTGCTAAAAAATATCCATTCATTTTAGTGAAGTTGCATGACAATTAAATATCAGAGTAAAAAATGACAAATTCAATTGCGATCTTTTGTGGTTCCGCATTAGGTTCAGATCAAATCTTTTCCGAAACAGCACGTCAGGTTGGACACACCATTGCAGAACAAGGCAAAACCTTAGTCTATGGTGGTGGCCGCTCGGGCTTAATGGGTATTGTGGCAGACAGTGCTTTAGAGGCAGGTGGTCAAGTGATTGGCGTGATTCCACACGTGCTGGTGGATCGTGAGTTGGCGCATCAAGGCCTCACCGAGTTACATGTTGTCAAAGACATGCAAGAGCGGAAACTGAAAATGTCAGCCTTGTCGGATGGATTTATTGCAATGCCTGGCGGCGCAGGGACTTTAGAAGAAATTTTTGAACAATGGACGTGGGCGCAGCTCGGCATTCACCTTAAGCCGAATGCCTTTTTAAATGTAAATGGCTTTTATGATGATTTACTTAAATTTCTGAAGATGACCACCGACAAAGGCTTTACCCATGCACGCTTTACCGACAGCCTGATTGTATCGGATTCGGTGAAAGCCATTTTAAAGCAGATGGATCAGTTCCAAGCACCTGAACCAAAGTGGGGCATGGTTGATCCTGAGTTGTTGGATGTCAAAGCATGAAGGTGATTACGGTCGCTGCGGCTATTATTGTGAATGAACAGCAGCAGCTTTTATTGGTGCGTAAGCAGAACACCGCGTGTTTTATGCAAGTGGGTGGCAAGCTTGAGCCCAATGAAGCACCTGAGCAAACTATGCTGCGTGAGATTCGGGAGGAAATTGGAAGTGATGCGACGATTGAACAGTTTGTTGGTCGTTTTGAAACAGCCACCGCTAATGAACCTGATTTTAAATTGGTCAGCTATGTTTACCATGTTCAGCTTCAGCAAGCGCCGCAAATTGCGGCTGAAATTGCAGAAATGAAGTGGGTCAGTTTGAATGATCAACAGACTGCACTTGCACCGCTGACCACTGAGGTGGTCATGCCATGGGTACGTGAACATTTGATGATTGACGTAGTCTAATTATTCAAGTGCATAGGCAATACACGCTGCGCTGACTTTATGACAACCCAATTGTTCAAGCTGTAAAGTCAGTGCCTGAATCGAGCTGCCTGTGGTCACGACATCATCCAAAATCAAAACACGTCGGTAGAGTTTTGCGTACTGACGTTGCTGTGGATCGATTTTAAACTGTTGATGAATTTGATCTAAGCGTTCCAGTCGACTGAGTCCTTTTTGTGAATGTTGATGCAGTCGTATCACAGGTTGCCAAATGGGAACATTGAACTGTTTGGCTAAGTCTTTGGCGAGGATCATTGATTGGTTGTAGCCACGTTCCGCTAAACGCTGGGTCGAAATCGGCATAGGAACAATCGCTTGCACTTTAGGTAAGCGAATTTGCTGAACAATGCCTGACAGTAGAGGTTGCCAATGCAGTTGTTGTTCGTATTTGAACTGCTGAATCAGATGATCTAAAGGATATTGATACTGTCCTGCGACATGAATACTCAGCTCTTGTTTTTCAATGGTCTGCGGATGCAGTGGAAGTTGTTGCCAGCAGTCCAGACAGACCGAATGCAGATCTGCGCGTACAATGCCACACAACTGACAAGGCTGAGCTTTGTGTAGCAACTGTTTGGCGGTGTGCAGAAGATGACTAAACATAGGCATAGCGTGGTGCTTCAGGCAGCCAGCGTTTCAGTAAGGCTTCAGCGTTTTTAGGATAGTCCTTTAAAATCTGCGCTGCGACAAAATGGGCTTGATTGAGCAAATGATCATCACGCTCCAGTTTGGCTACGCGAAAGCCCATATCACCCGTTTGTTTGGTACCGAGCAATTCACCAGGGCCGCGGATTTCCAAATCTTTTTCGGCAATTAAAAAGCCATCATTGGTTTCACGCATGATGCGTAGGCGTTCTTGTCCATTTTGAGACAGTGGGCTTTTATATAGCAGGGCGCAAAAGCTGGCCTTGGCACCTCGACCAACACGTCCACGTAATTGGTGTAATTGAGAGAGTCCTAAACGTTCTGCATTTTCAATCACCATGATTGAGGCATTCGGTACATCGACTCCCACTTCAATCACTGTGGTCGCAATCAAGAGTTGTAACTCATTGGCTTTAAACTGTTGCATCACTGCTTGTTTTTCGTCGGTTTTCATTTTGCCATGTACAAGGGCAGTGTTGAGTTCGGGGAAACGTTCTTTAATTTCTAAATAGGTCGCTTCAGCAGCTTGAGCATCTAAGGTTTCAGACTCTTCAACTAAGGTGCAGACCCAGTAAGCTTGTTTGCCTTCTAGGCAGTTACTGGCAATACGTTGTAAGACTTCCTCTCGGCGGTCGAGCGGAATAGTCACGGTTTGAATTGGCGTTCGTCCGGGGGGAAGTTCATCGATCACAGACGTGTCCAAGTCTCCATAGGCAGACATGGCTAAAGTTCGTGGAATAGGGGTTGCGGTCATGACCAATTGATGTGGGGTCATATTCTGCGCACCTTTATTGCGGAGAGCTAAGCGCTGATCGACCCCGAAGCGGTGCTGCTCATCAATAATTACTAATCCAAGTTTGGCAAAGCGGACATTGTCTTGAAACAGGGCGTGTGTACCCACCACCAGATGCGCTGTGCCATCGACAATGGCTTGTTCGGCTGCAGCACGGGCTTTGCCTTTTTGTTTACCTGAAAGCCAAGATACACTGAGTCCCAAAGGCTCAATCCATTTTTTAAAATTGAGATAGTGTTGTTCCGCCAATATTTCAGTCGGTGCCATTAACGCCACTTGCCAACCTTCTTCTAAAGCATGGCAGGCTGCGACTCCAGCGACCAAGGTTTTGCCTGCACCGACATCGCCTTGAACCAAACGTAACATCGGTTTATTGAGTTTTAAGTCTTGTACAATTTCTTTGGAGACACGCTTTTGTGCATTGGTCATTTCAAAGGGCAAGCTGCTGAGCAGTTGTTTGGCAAACTGACGACTGGTAGAAATACGCGGCGCTTCAATCTGTTGGATATAGGCACGACGGCTTAATAGACTGACCTGATGCGCAACCAACTCTTCAAAAATCAAACGTTGCTGGGCAGGGTGTGAGCCTTGGCTCAGTTGCAGCATATTGGCATCTACAGGAGGATGATGGATGTAGTCCAATGCCTGTTTAAGTGCATAGCCATTGGTAAATTTTGCGGGTAGCAGTTCAGGTAAATCATCACTGTGCTTGGCTAAAGCCTGTTTGATGTATTCACGAAACTTAGGTTGAGTCAGACCTTCTGTGCTGGGGTAAATCGCAGTCAGTTGGGTTTGTGGAAGCGGGGTATGTTCTGTAATAAGTTGAATTTCAGGATGATACATTTCCAAGCCACGTGCACCCACACGGACTTCACCAAAAATGCGTAGACGATTACCGATCTTTGCACGGTCCGTTAAGCCTTTATAAATATGGTAAAAGCGTAAAGTCACTTTGCCAAAGTCATCTTGAAGTCCAATCGCCATCGATTTACGTTTACCTGGCGGAAAGTCCACGCCTTGAATCGTTCCTTCGAGTAGGTGGCTACGACCAACCGTCAATTGGTTCATGGGGATGATCGTGCTACGATCTTCATAGTCTCGTGGCAGATGAAACAGCAGATCATCTGTAGTGAAGAGATTCAACTTTTCAAGTAGTGCAGCAGAGGCAGCTCCGACCCCCTGCAACTGATGGACTGCAGCCATGTCCCCTCAACTTTGTCTGTGATTTGGTGCTAAATGCATATTTTATTTATAGGTTATGGTAAAACATCTCAGCGTGTTGCTAAACAGTTATTTCAGCAAGGCCACCAAATTACCACAATTAGCCGAAGTCCGAAATCAGATGATTGGGCTGAGCATTTGACTCAAGATATTCATCAGTTGGATCTGTCTCAAGTCGCACCGATTGATGCGGTGTATATCTTACTCTCGCCTGAGAGCAGTACGGTGGAGTCGTATCAGCGAACTTTTGTAGACTCGATTGCACCCATGCTACATGCCTTAAAAAGTCATCCTTTAAAAAAAGTGATCGTGGTTTCTTCCACACGTGTTTATGGTGAAAGCGCAGGGGAGCGAGTTGATGATGACACGTGTCCCCAACCGAGCGATGCGCAAGGGCAAGTGCTATTGAACATGGAAACTTTGTGGCAACAGGCTTATCCATCTGAATGTGTGGTTGTGCGTCCAACAGGAATTTATGGAACCTCAGTTACTCGTATGATTAAACTTGCAGAAACTACAAAGTCTTATCCAAAACTGCATTGGTCGAACCGAATTCATATTGATGATTTGGTTGCTTTTCTAGCACACTTGCTTCACGTGGAACATACTGAAAAGTCTTACATTTGCAGCAATAGCCAACCATTGCCTTTACATGAAATTATTCAATGGTTTCAACAGCAGTTAGGACTGCCAGTTTTTATTTTGGAAAGTGATGTGCCATCAGGCAAGCAAATTTATGCTTCACGTATGCAGCAGATGAATTTTGAATTACAGCATCCACATTGCTTTGATGATTATTTGGCGTTGTTAGCAGAGCGTGAGTCAAAATAATTTTTTATTTTCACTCATAAAAAATGTGAAGCATCGTTTGGAAAATGGCTGTGGAACGTGAAGAATCATGACAAATCCGTTCAAGTGCGCTTAACCTTAGAGTGGATTTAACTAAGATATTGATACTTATATAAAACTTTAAAGAATTTAGTATAAGGTGTATTATTTTGATTTTAAAAGTATTGATAATCCCCTAAATTATGTACTACTCAAAATTCAAAAAATTGATGATAGGAAAAAGATGAGAAATTACAAATTTTATCTAATGTTTATTTTATCGATATTGATACTTATTATTTTTATAACATCATCGCCACTATTAAAAAATAATTTTTTTTTAATGACTCATAGTAATTGGGTTAAAGTTAATAATTTTAAGATTATGGAAACATATACTTATTGTTCAAGTGAACCTTGGAGGAGGGGCATCGATAGAGCTGCTTATCGATACATCAAGTATGAATACTCTTTTGATAAAAGGAAATATATTGAAGAAAACGAAAAACTTTTTGGAGTATATAGAATCAATCTTTTAGACAACTGTGAAAAACTTAAAGAAAAAAATGAAGTGCTATGGAATGAATACAATAAGAATAATTATCCATTATATGCAAATATAAGTAATAGTAAAATACTAATTTCAAATGATTTATTTAAAATTGGTACATCTTCATTTTTATCTATACTATTTGAAATACAAGGAGTAATTATTACTCTAGTTATAGTTGTTTCATGTGCGTTATTCTATGATTTAATTAGAAGATAGTTCATTCAACTCTTTTAAAGCTTCACCTGCTGCCGCATTGCCATTTTCATATGATTTAGGCTTTGTTGCACAAAGATTTGAAATGCAAAGCGCCCCTAATTGAGCTAAATTTAAGGCGTAACTTGGGTAAGTGGTCGACCTAATTCCGTAAATCTGTTAAGGACTGCTACACGTGCATGGATTTCATTCACTTGGCTATCAAAACTCCTTGCGC
>JADHEF010000083.1_pt1 | contig 107219 bp, 93 predicted proteins | sample 8952391 | NCBI WGS metagenome assembly JADHEF01 (sample SAMN16124439, study PRJNA663245) | bioreactor sludge metagenome | isolation source: sludge (nitrite) | place: India:Bengaluru | collected 2019-02-28
CGCTTCTGCCATCCGTGTGTAGCCACGTCCTTACTTAACGCGAACTGAGCCAAAAATTACCAGTGCATTATTGCTGCTGTTGTGCTAACAAAACTTAGGAGAAATGAAAAATGGACATAGTAAGAGCAGTGGGAACGGTGTTGATACTTGGCATCGCAGGATTCGGAATAGTTGATATGCTCAAAACACCAGAGCCTAAAAAGCCGAAGACCTTGGAAGAGCAACGCGCTGAGAAGCGTTCGCTTGCAGGATACGCTTGTGAGCGTGGTCTAAAAGAAGGTTTGCGCGACCCTGATAGCTGGCAACACACTAACGACTTCGACCCTGTAGGCCGTGTTAGCAACGATGGGAAGCACGATTACTATGTGATCGTCAAAGGTCGTGCAAAGAACGGTTTTGGTGGGTATGTGTCAGCTGTTTATCAATGCGCGTTCAACTATGACAATCCAAATATGTATGTGAAGAAATTGTCATAAATACTTGATGACCACAATCAAAGGCGATATTGAATTACAACGAACACTTGCCAAGATAGCAGACAAAGCGCCACAAGCGACAGTCTATGCTCTTAATGGATTGGCATTCGACGCACGAAAAGAAGTGCAGTCACAGATACCGCAGTGGGTAAGACTTACTCGCAACTTCTTACCCAACTCGGTTGTTGTCACTAAAGCAAGCACGAGCTATCCAGCTGCAACAGTTGGTTTTGACAAACGAGCTAACTTTGCAACCTTGCTTGAAGATGGTGGAACACGAACGCCAAAGAACAGAGCGCTTGCTATTCCTGTTGATGTGAAGACGACTCAAAAAGGCGGCATCAGTAACGCAAACAGGCCACAAGCCTTACGCGGTAAAGCAGGCGTGTTTAGTGGGGTAGTGAATGGCGTTGCTGGTATTTGGCAATCAACAAAAAGAATACCAATGCGACTGCTGTACGCATTTGCCAAGAAAGCGACTTACAACCACAAGCTGTTGCGATTCAGAATAACAGTCGATAAGGTCTTCAAATCCAGATACGAACAGAAGTTTAAGGAAGCGATCAACCGCGTATTGCTCAAGTAGGTTCAGCGCTTGCTTGAGCGATCTTCTCTTTAGACTTGCTCCAACTCGTCACACCACAAATCGCACCCATTGACAAATGATACATCGAGCCGCCTTGAATCGTCAGCGGCACCCAAACCACAATTGGTGTTGATGTGACATACGAATAGAGCCAAGTCAGAATTGGCGCAATCATAAAGTCGAACAAGCAGACAACGAGATATTGAATAGCCATTCCACTGCGCCAGTTCCTTTGCATCCAGTTGTCAGCTTTCATGGCTGTACCATTCCTTGCAGTATGATCCATTCTTTCAGTGCTTCATTCTGCACTTGGTATTGATTGCAGATTGCATAGTTGGCTAAGACAGTCTCAGTTACACGACTCAGCGGCACAGGGTAGTTTGTCGGCAACAGTTTCAACGTCGGCAATGTCTCCATCATTTCTTGCTTCGGCATCGGGAACGGTGCCAAGGATTGCGTTGTTGTGCAAGCTGACAAAAGAGTCAGGGATAGAACAATTCCTATCCTCTGTAACCGTGATATATTTTGGAACGATTTTAACAATGGTGTCACCTTTAACCTTTACTTCCTTGATTCTATCGACATACGCTGTATTGGTTAGCGTAGTAATCTTGTCTTGTTGCACTCTCACAACTTCTACCTTCGCTTTAGTCTCTGCTTTGGCTAAGTCCCACTCTTTTCGAACGCTCTGCTGTCCTGCGTAATACACTGAGTAGAGCAAGCCTATAAGCAGACTGATGCCGAGAAGGTAGCGAAACAGTGGAGACTTGATAAAAGTGAGAAACATTACTTCTTAAACCAAGTCAATAGTTGGTCTTTGAATAGCATCAATCCAGCCCACAACATCGAACCGATAAGCATAAACGCGCCAGCGTAACTCTGATATTTCGAAACGAACGCTTTGAACACAAGCTGTTCCTCTCGAATGTCGGCTAAGATTGCTGCAATCTCCTTCCTGTCTTCGTGTTCTTCGATGGTATGTGAGACGAACTTATCTTCTAAGTTATCAACCTTCACTTCCAGTTTTGCTAAATTGATTTCTGTTTGCCGTCTTTCCATTGCATCGTTCTCCGACGATTTGTTCATTTACTAATCCTTGTTCTAAGCGTCTTACAGCGCTTTTCTGTATTTATCATGTAGCAATACACCAACGACGAGCACAAAACGCAGCTAAGGCGCTTTGTGCAAGTCTAAGACGCCTAATAGTCAGTCTCTAAGTAGATGTACCCGATGTCTAAGCCAACTGCTAACGCTGTAGTGTTGTTTGTGCGCCAAGCACGCGGAGCAAGCATCACCGTCGAAGCAGGTGTTTCAACCCCGACAGTTGTAGGCATTACCTGAACAGTAGTAGAGAAAGTCGTCCCAAGTCTCTCTAAGCGAAGATTCACAACGCCATCTGCTGATGGTGGTGAGTAAATTGCCAGCTCGTAGTAGATGCCGTTTGCCGCACCAACGCCAGCCATCGGTGGAAAGTCAGTGCCGAGAGGAATAGCTGTTTGCGCTGCTGATCCTGCACAAACGAAATAGAGTTGAGTCGTGTCACCTGCCAACTGAGCGACACCAAAGCTATTTAAGAGCGTGTCAGGATTGACGTTTGTAGCTGCTGCAACTGACGACGACATACCAACAAAAGCACGAGCGGTTGCCACCGCCGCCGCGTCACTAATACCAAAGCGAATTGAATAGAAGAAGCCGCCTAAGTTGGCTCCGTCACCAGTTGTCCAATGCGCAATCGTGTTATATATGCCACACAATGACCCCGCTGTTGCAGCAGACACGTATCCAATGCGTTTTGCGCGGCTGAATAAGTTTGTTGTGGTGGCAGCTCTTGTCGTAGCAGTCCCTTGAACTGTAAATGCTGAGATACCATCAATTGTTGGTGCAGTATTGGCAGCGCCTTGCGGATTCCATCGAGCAATCTTCTGCCGCCAGTCTGCTGGTTGGCAAGCTACATCGAGTCCAGAAGGTCCAACAAATGCTGGCAACATTCTATTTGCTAAATTGCGTCCAAATAGCTTTACAGTATCAGTTGGAGGCAATGTTGGTATTGCGAGCGATGGTAATGTAAGCGAGTTACTTAGGCAGACTACGCCGTCGGTCTGGATAGTTATGCCGTTTGATGCTCCCGAAAATAGGGATAGAGGCAGTACAGTTCCTGTGCCCGCTGCCGTTGATCTAACTACAGCCGCTGTTGATGTAATAACGGAATTTAGCGATGACCCATTCAATACGTCGGACGAGTTATACAACCTTAGAGCGGATGTTGAACCACCATCAGCAGGAATAGCAGCTAAGTTAGTAACACCGCCTGCCGTGCTGGTTTGAAATGTAACCCTATTTGTCAAAGTGGCGTTAGAAAAGTCGGCTTTGATAAAGCGTGCAGAACTTGACAACACAATGTCCCCGTCGTGAGTCAATGTTCCAACTGTATTCGGAGAACTCCAATTAGCTTTTGTGTCGATTGCCGTCGCTTGTGCAGTCGAAATCGGCTTATCTGCATCAGACGTGTTATCTGCACGTCGTCTTTGTGAGCATTTAGTGATGTCGTCTGAGCTGCAAATGCCGTCGCTTGTGCAGTCGAAATCGGCTTATCTGCATCAGACGTGTTATCTGCATTACCAAGACCTACCTGAGCTTTAGTAACTGCATGTGGGTTGGATACGTCGTCTTTGTGAGCATTTAGTGATGTCGTCTGAGCTGCAAATGCCGTCGCTTGTGCAGTCGAAATCGGCTTATCTGCATCAGACGTGTTATCTGCATTACCAAGACCTACCTGAGCTTTAGTAACTGCATGTGGGTTGGATACGTCGTCTTTGTGAGCATTTAGTGATGTCGTCTGAGCTGCAAATGCCGTCGCTTGCGCAGTCGAAATCGGCTTATCTGCATCAGACGTGTTATCTGCATTGCCAAGACCTACCATGTTTTTTGATATGCCACTTGCTTCGCCTGTGATTGTTATGTTAGCGAAGGTCGGGGAGGCAGTAGGAGCAATCGACTGCGGCAGCGTGATTGTGTAAGTGCCGTTCGCGTTGTTGCCGTCGATATGTTCACCAGCGATCAGAATAGTGCCGTCAGATTCAAGCCCGACTTCGTTGATCGCACCATCACCGCCGTCGCCCTTTATTCCTTGGGGACCGCGGACGATGATTGTATTGACTGTCTGTGGTGGTGTGTAATTGGTTATTATTGTTGTAGGCATTATCGTGTTACGTCCAAAGTGATAGTTATGCTACCGTTGAGGTAGGTTGTATTGTTTCCTGTTACAGTAGTTACCTGAGTATCGTATGTGTATCTAACCGTGTCATTCATAGCCAATGTTGTTGTCTGATCTTTGGTGAGAGACATTACAAAATAGCCTAACGCTGCATCGATCATCGTTATTGTGAAAGCAACAGCTAATCCTTCCGAGAATGCTGATGATTTTCGTATTTGAGATGAGACAACAGACGTAGATAAGTCCATTGGCGTCCAAGTAACATCTCCGATCACGGTCGGGCCAGTCAGAAAGTTTGTTGGCGGGTTAGATGTGTCTAAAGAATCACAGGTGACGATTTGAAAAGGCAATTCAAAATCGTCACCACGTATCATAGTTATGTCGAGTGATGCGGGGGTATGTCCTGCTGTTGCCATAGTCGGCTCCTTTTCTTGTATTTATGCCGACTTACGAACCGACAGCTATCCAATTGACTGTACCTGTTGCCAATACCTGCGCGGTTGCTAATTCGTAGTCATAATCAACGACTGTAGCGTTGTTGGTTGCAGTTGTTGATGGAGTAACCAATTGACGACGCTTTACAACGACTGTTGAAGTGCCAAGGTAATTGACTTGATTTGTGATGTAGTCATAGGCGTAAGTAACAGTCGATCTTGCGTTGATACTTGTCGGCAAGGTCAGATTGCTACCTGTCTTCGTATAAGTCATCGTCAGCGTGTTAGATGCTGTTGCACCAGCAGACCCAATACCTTGAACAGCACCGCTCGCGCTTTGTGTTCCCGAACTGTTGTATTGCATGATCGGGCCAGTACCCGACGGCGTTACTATCCAACCCCAACTGCTCAAGCCATACATTGCATTGACATTGAACGCTCTGTTATGACTTGCGTAAGTGCTGTTCCACTGTTTGAAGTTGGCTTTGATCGAGTAATCGATCTGGTAAATCTCCCAAGTCGGATTGACTACAGAAGATGGCAATGACGGGCCAGTCATATCAGAAACAATTGTTTGAGATGTCTGGTCAGAGGTGTAGTGTTGAACTGTCTTAGCAGCTAACGTGAGCGTTTCAGTCGAGTAGTTGTATGTTGTCGTTCCGAAAGTGTTCGTGTTCTGGTCGAAGAACTCAACATAAAGCCGCCACTGCCAAGCTGCTGCACTCGGGAAAGTGAATGTCTTCGTATCAGAAACAGCTGAAGAGGTCTGCGCACCCATATTGACTGTTCTGAATGCGTCAGTCGTAACCCATGCGCTTGCGTTGTAGTATTCAACCCTCCAACGAGCAGAGCGATAGATATACAAACCAGAACCATTTCCGCGATAGGTAAGCATCGTTAGGCTTGGCGAGATTGACACACAATTCTCTTGAGTAGTGTAAGTCGCACTCGTCCAGTTCGCCGTTGTGATGTTTCCAGACGTTGCGTTAATCGAGGTTGTTCCACTTGATGCGCCAAGATTCAACAATGCGGTCGGCGTGAATTGCCATTGCATTGAGCCTTCTGATGTTTCCGATATTGCGCCTGCCGAGAAATTAACCGCCTGATCTTGGGAAGAATATGCAGCGCGATACAAGGTTAAGTTAGCGGGTGACACCTGAACGCGAGGTTGATTCTCGAAATAGCCAGGTATCGTTACGGCGGTGCCGTTTGTTGCAGTGCCAGTCTCTACGTGGTCGAGCGACCTGTATGGATAGAATGTGCCGCCGATTTTCTTGTAGCTGATGACATTGCCATCCGACATGATTGTTTTTCGTGTTGCAGTTTGCGAAGTGATTGCTCCATCGCTTGAAATTTCAACACCACTGCCAACGGTGATTATTGTCCCAACACCTAAAGTGCCTGTTTCGATCTTGTCTGCTGAGATCGAACTAATCTTTGCATTCGTAATCGCGGCATCTTCAATTGCTGCTGTGGTGACAACTGCGGTGCCGAGTTGAGCAGTGCCAGTAATAACGGCATTGATTGAGTCAAGATGAACAGCCGTGACGGAGTTGGTTAAAATGTCGCCAACAACTGCAACCCAAACACCCGACTTACGAACATAAAGCTTCTTGTCAGTTGCGAGATAGACAACGGTGTCTTCTGCTGCTGTTGCTGGTAGCTCTGAAACGTTCGTTATGCCAGCTGACAGAGGTGTTGCTGTGAATTGTGATGATAGATTTAACCCTGCGCCTGTGTCGCTCTTGCCGAACGTGTCATAAGCAGCTACGCGAACGTAATACGGTTTCGCCGTTAGCTTAGGAAGCGTCACTAAGGATGAGTCGCCGTCAAACACGAGAGTCGATGCAGACGGTGTGAATCCTGATACGTCGCTAAGCCAAATCAACGTTCCTGCAAAGTCAGGCTCCGTTGGCTTGTCAAAGCGCACCATAAGCCCGTCTGTAAGCGCCTGCACTGCGATATTGTTCGGTATCGCTGGTGCTGCATTGCTGAACGTAGCGGAAACGCTTGCAGAGCTTTTGCGTAGTGTTGCGTCCAGCGTCCAGACCGTTATTCTGATGCTGCGAACAGCGCCACCGTCCTTAGCCATCTTGTCAGCGGTGTAGTTGTAAGTCGTTTCGTTGTAGGCTGTCGTTTCTGTGCGCAGTAGATCGCCAGTTGCCGAGTTATAGACATCGACTTGATAGCCCCCAACAGATTGATTCGGAATCAGCTGATTGGTCGGGTTTGCAGCCCACTCAACAAACAGGTGATTGCCTGTAAATGCAGAGCCAGAACCGTGACCAGCTACGACGGTGATTGCCGTTGGCGGCAGTAGGTTGTTTTGCCCTTCAAATCCTTGGGTGTATTCGTAGCTCGCTGTTGGGCTTCGCTTGCCGTCGATGCTGACTGCGGTAATCAGAATGTCATACTCGCCAGCTGCTGCGCCGTTGATGACGAATGACGGCTTGTTTGAGTACTCGGACTTGTAGCTGCTGCCGTTGAATCGCCACTTGATTTCGTAACCAGCTACAAGAACATCAACAGGCGGCTTCCAAGTAACATCTAAGTTCAGCTGCGCACCTAAAATTGGATCGACATATGACTCAGGTGTAGCAAGAATATCAGTGACAGGAAGAATGATCGTGTCTTTGATGTTCTGATACACAGGTGGAGCAATGACGATGCCTTGCTCGATACGAGCGTATTTGTTTGGATCGTATTCAAGCGCGGTTATGTCGCAGGTATTGACGTTGCGCTTTATCTCCGTGACTCTGAATAAACGCGGCTGTATTGCATCGGTCAGGAAGAATGTTGCATTGGCTGGCAACGGTAGCATCTGCCAGCTGCCAACGACTGTGACTGTTGAGTAAGAACCGTTCTTTTCTACAATCGGCAATTCCTGCATTGCACCGTTTGACAGAGTGACAGTTAGCTTGGCGTTCTCCTGAACTGTGATTGCTCTATCCAACACAACCTTCTGACCAGATGCAGACACGATGCGTCCTGCACCTTCCTCACGAGTGATAAATTTGTCCCAAACTTGGATAACGTCATTTATACGAACGTGGAATTGATCGAATGAACACTGATAGCCGACTGCTTCCTTGACTGTCTGTTCTGTCTCGATCAGCCACTTACCAGCGCGTATTGCCTGACCTTCTGTTGTGCAGCCAAGAGCGGTGATGTCAGTTGGATAGTAGTTGTTCGGCAGTAACGAAGATGGATGCTCGTATGTCGCAACATCAGGAAGGTATTTGTTGTTCTTGTTGTTCCAAGTGACACGAGCTACCGTATGTCGTTGTTGGATTGGCGAATTGGCATAACTGAATTTGCCGTCAATTACGTTTGCATTTGTGACCAGCATTACAGGGTCGCTTGGCCTGTCTTGCGAAATCCAGATAAGTCCCTCGCTGTAGATCAGAACAGCCCGCATAGTGCTGGCAAGAGTTTGCAGAACTTTTAGCGCGTCTTCCTGCGCTGCTAACACGGCATTGAAGGTGTAACGTGGTTCAGTTACTTTCTCTTCTGGTGTGTGTATCAGAACACCATTTGCGTCTAATACTGCGCCGTCTGATTGTCGTATTGTTGCGCCAGCTGGAAACTGAACTTTTCCTGTCGGGACATACTGATCGTTATAAACAGATGCTTCGTAGAAGCTGAACTTGTCGATGATTTGCGAACGGAACACTTCGCCCATTCCGTAGCGTTCGTTCGTCAATAAGTCGTATAGAATCCAAGCAGGGTTATCGGTCCAAGCGCGTTTGAACGTGCCGTTCCATTGACCTGAGTATTGCCTTGTTACTGGATCGTAATTCGTTGGAACTTGACACTTAATGCCGTCCCAAATGTAAGCGCGTGTTGGGACTGAATTACCAGTGCTTTCAGCATCGACCTTGATACCGACATAAGCTGTATATGGGTATTCAAGTTTTACGTCTTTGATTTCTGTATAACGTGATACGGCTGTTGCATTGCCTACGTTTGATGCTTCTGAGTCAGCAGTGATACGACGAACACGCCACGACCATAGCCCGTTGCCTGCTGGCCTTTCAATACGATAGTCAAGCTCGAATGGATCATTAGACTTGTCTTTGACTTTCTTCGATGCGACCTGTGACCAAGTGCCAATCGAATCTAAGCGAACGTCGAATGCGTATTCAACTGTCGTTCCTGTTTTGTCGCCGTTGGTTAGATTCTGTGTCCATAAGCCAGCTGTGAGCCTAATAGTTACGCGAACAGCATCTATGTCCGAGTCGGATACCTGAACAACGACAGGCGATGATTTTGTGAGAACTGTGTCAATCGATGTGACTGCTTCTGCTGACGGAAAGCCCTCCATATACGGTTGGCTTGGAAGTCCAGTTCGTACCGCGTATTCAACGTTCTTGAAGTTGTAAGACCCGTCAGCGTTTTGAACTGGTGTGTCGTCAAACAGAATTGACTTTGCATCACCTGTCGCCAATCCAACGCATTCACCTTCTGAGATAAGTTCGAGAATGCGAACGATAGTGCGTGACGAGATAGTGTTGTCTGACTCTTGCGCCGATCTTGCACTGCCACCGCCTTTACCTTTCTTACCTTCAATGAGTATGTTTTTGTTATTAGTCATTGCTTACCTTTATGTTCTTTCCGACACTGCACCAGTGCTGATTACATAGCTACCTACTTTCGCTCTGCCATAGACGAGGGGTTTTGCGTTACCTGGAGTTACAACATTTGTGATGACGCCGTTGTACATAAACGACGGACGATCAGCAGCAGGCGTAGAAGCGCCAGTTGTCTTTGCAGAAGGGGATAAACGTTGAGCGACATACGACATCAACATCGAAACACCAATGTTGATAGCGAAGCCGATAATGAAGTAAGCAGCCGTGCCTTTAGCAACTAAGGCTGCTGCAATTTCTAAGCCTCTGCCTTCAATGACAGGGGCAATGTGAATTTCTGTTGAGTCACCAAGACCAACGCCAAACTTTTCTATGTCGATATATGAATAGCACTTCTTCTCGTGTTCGACTTTGACTATTTGGTATTCAGCGTTCTTCTTTAGCTCTTGCTCGAAGGTAGGGAAAATGCAAGACAGCCCACGCAATAGAAGAGTGGGACTGTCTACATCAAGTTCGAATGGTTCTTTTGTGAATTTCTCAGCTAACGAGCCGTGGAGTTGTATTGTTCTTATCATCGTCTATGCCTTTGCTAACTGTATTTAGCTCAGGTGCATAGCGAAGGTATTTCACAATCTGACCGCGCCAACGGTCTAATCTGTCTCGTTCAGATAGCCGATGAAATAAGTGATGGGTGATTTCGTTGTTGCCTGTAATTACTGCGGCGTGATTTGGCACTGGACTGCGCACTTGAAATAGACACACATCATTCGTGTCTGCTTCTTCTTCGGTAATCTCAATAAAGCCAGCGTCTCTAAAGTTTGCTTCGTATAAGTTCTGGCCGTTGTTCCACCATGACATGCCGCGAGGATAGTTCTTCAACTTGATGTTCAGAACAGTTCTGTAATGATCGCGGATAACTGAATAGCAGTCTGTGATGCCGTGGAAGAATTGGCGACCTAACAACGGTGGAATGTCGTTGTCGTCGTACCATAAGATTTCGCTTGCTTCTGACTCAGTAGCAGCGACGATGCCCCATACAACATTTGATTCAATCCAAACCTCCATATCCTTAGTCGAGGCCCAACGAGGATCGTATTTCGGCGGGTTTGCAGAGTCGTAACAGTGACTATGAATAACCGCTTGCAACGTGCCAGCGCGTAAAGCGTCTAAATACAGGTCTTGATTGAGCTTGAACGCTTCTGTTGGCGTTTCTGATAGGTTGTCTGAACGAATGTACTTGCCATCGACTATAAGACCGCAGCATTCATTTGGATAAGATTCTCTTGCGTGAGCTTGGATTTCTTCTTTTGTTGTATTTGTGATTTGCATAATTAGTACCTGATCGGCCTGTATGATCCCACAGCTGGGAAGCCGCCGCCCCAACGTGAGTCGCCAGTTTTTGTTACTTGCTGTCTTGGCAGCTTGATTGATTCACTACGGTCAATAGGTGTGCAAAGCGACCAAACGAATTGAACGTTGTCGTGTGATATTTTTTGTTCTACAAAGTAATCAACAGGCGCATAACATTGATTAGGGTCTGCGTCTTCTGCGCCGTCGAGAAAGTTTGACCAAGTTTCTTGTCTTGTGAGCGTTGCGCCTACAATGTCACCTAAGTCAAGTAATACCTGTCTCATTCGCGGGTGTTCGCTACTCACAATGAGTTGTGGTTTGCTTTGTGATCCATCGCCTTTTACTTCGAAACCAGATGCTTGAATTGGTAATGTGTAATACGCCTGACCTTGCCAGTAGATAGGTGCGCCAGCTTGGGCAGCAGCATACGGAGTGAAGCGATACACGGTCCCACCAATGTTTGTGCAGTCCAATACATACAACTCGACTAAGCCGCCGTCGATTGATAGTTGTTGTGATTGAGAAATAAGGGTAGGCATTACAAATAGACCTTTTTCGCTTGGAATGTGATCGTCTTACGAATATCGGTCGGGTCGGTATAGCTGACTGCTGTTGTTGTTCGTTTGACACTGGTAGGCACGAGCTTCCACGTTTGTTGCGTCTCGCCTCGCGGTGTTGCGTAGAACGGCAACGTGCCGCGAACAGAATCAAGAAACGCTGTTAGTGTTGCTGTCTGAGCAGCGTTGAGATTCTTGTAAGTGACCGACCAAATGACTTTCTTATTGTTGATCCCGTAATCGCTTGTCTGTTCATAGCCATCACCGAACTGAGCAGACAGGGTAGGGTATTCAACTGTTAGTTCTGTCTCGTGTGTAATGCACTCTTGGAGTGGTAAAGTAGCAATTGCCATAGTCTTCCTTTTTTGTATTTATTATGAAATTGCCATCGGGTTTAATGTTCCGCCGATACGAGTAGCTTTCACGATTTGTTGTTGAGCTATCTGCGTCATTTGCGCTTGCACTGCTTCTGCTGTCATTTGTGGTGTTTGCGATTCATTGACTGTGACGTAGTTATTGATGACAGTAGTGCCGCCCATACCAGTAGCAGTAACGCCGAGCTTGCCGCCTGAACGCTTGAGTGGGAGTATTGCTTCTGGTCCAGCTTCGCCAGCTATGAACGCCCCTGACGGCGACATACCGACAACGCCACCGTTAGCAAACCGTGGTATGCCATCTCCTACGATGCCGCCGTTAGCGAATCCAAGAACATCTTTGAACCAGCCACCAACACCAGAAATAATTCCTGACATAAAGCCGTCTGTCCCTGCGCTTGATCCTGACGCTTTAGTTCCGAAAGCTGCTTCCATTAGCGGGTTGATAACACCGAGTTTCAGCACCATTGAAGCCATGTCTTTTAAGATGCCACCGAGCACTGATCGGAAGTCTTCACCGTTTATGATTGCGTCTTGGAAAGCAGACTGAAAAGTCATGCCCATTTCTTTAGCCCAATCAGTTGTTTCTTTCGTTTTCTCTTGAAACTCCTTGAATCGTCCTAATGTTTCTGGTGGTAAGAATCCTTGGTCAATCAACACTTGAACCTTAGTAAGTTCTTCTTGTTGTTTGCGCAGTGGGTCTAATGTGTCGAGAATGTCTTTTGCTGATTGACGCTGTTCTTCGTTGTAATCTTGTTGGGCTTTAGTAGCTTCACGAATTCCCTTTAGTTGTTCTTCATAAATCGCGTCTTGCGCATCTTTGACTTCCTTGATCGCGTCTTTATACTCGGCCATCTTTTGCTGATACTCTTCAAGCTGTTGTGTAGACATCTTGGATGTATCTTGCATCTGAAAGAGAGCCATTTGCTTTTCAAGCTCTGCTGTTTGCTTCTGTAACGACGCAAGGCGAGCGGCGTCAGTCTTAGCGCGTAAGTCATCGATTGACTTTAAGAACTTCTCTTCTTCTGTAAGCTCTGCTTTCTTGTTGGACGGTGAGCCTTTAATCGCTACGCGCTTCGCTTGTTCTTTGGTGACTGCTGCTGTTGTCTTCGTTTCAATTTCAACTTCTTTGTTTGCAAAAGTTGCAAGGTCAGATATTTCCTTGTTCTTCTTATCGATCATCAGCTGAGTTCCGAGCAATCGTGTTTCTAATTGCTTCTTCTCTGAACGATCCATGACTTCGTACCACTTAGTACCTTCGCCTTTTAGTTCGTTAAGTCGTTGGTAGATTCTGGCTTGCTCTTGCATCAGCTTGTTACGTTCGCCAGTAACGCGGACTAAGTTGTCTTCGCCTGACTCGTAGCCCATTAGCTTCGCTGTCGCTACGCCGATACCTTCACCGAGTTTGACAAACCAATTTGCTAACGTGGAAGCGGCACCTATCATTTGTGGCATTACTTCAAAGAACGCCTTTGCCATCGTTAGAATTTCTTCTCTGTTATCTACTATGGCAACCATCAAGTCTTTCTTGAAGACGGCTGACATCTTCGCTATCTCGTCGCCTATGTCGTCTGCGCTTTTGATTAAGGCATCAGACATCGCGTAGCCGTTAGCCTTCGCTTCATCCATTGACTTGGTTAGTGCATCAACGCCTTCATTTGCTAACTTCATCAACGCTTGAGCGCCTGACTTGCCGCCTAATTGAATAGCAACTGCCATACGATCAGCGACGTTAGGTATTTCGCCTAAGTGCTTGACGATTTCAAGCAGCGTCTTGTCAGGGTTTTGAAGATCAACCGACGCCATTCCAAGTTTTGCGAATGTCGCTTGCAGTTCGTCGTTTCCTGCTGCTGCGTCTGACGAGACATCAGCTACGCGCTGCAACAGGCCACGGAATCTATCTATCTCTACACCAGCGCCAATACCTGCGTATTCGAGTTGCTGTAGCTTTTGCGCACTCATACCTAAGCCGTCTGCCATATCCTGCAACTCGCCAGCACCGTTGAAGGATTCCATTACCTTTTTGACGCCCTCGATACTGGCCCAAGCTAAGACAAAGCCCTTGACCGCGTTACCTGCTTCACCGAAACTGCCTTTTAAGTTGTTGGCGAATGACTTAGAGTGTGATTCAGCCTGTTTTAGCCCTTGTTTGAATTGCTCAATGTTTGCTGTTAATACGACACCAAGCGAGCCAATGTTGTTAGCCATCGTCTATCCTTATTGTTGTTTTTCTTGTAGAGATAGTCTTTGCTTCTCTTCTTCTTCTACTAATTCTTGATAAGCCTGCCACTCCGCCATTTCTTCATCGGTAAAGCCTGCTCTATTACTATTTAGTCCATTCTCTAAGTTAGGGTTTGCGACTCGTGCGATAGCCCAAAACTCATTTGGAGTTAATGACCAAAATTCAGAAGGGGATTGATTTAGATGTATTACCCACTCGCCAAGTATTTGTAAGCAGTTGAACTTTTCATACGTGGCGAGTGTGTTGCTGGTTACTTCACTTTTTTTTCGGAAGCTGCTTTCTTCGGTGCGCCCGAGAATGCGCCAATCAGGAACGGGATAAGTTGCTTGCCTGTTGTCATTACGCCTTCTTCTTCTAAGTCGGCGTCGATTGTGTCAAGATCAGCTGCGGGGTTAGCTGCTTTTGCAGTAATGTGAATGATTGTTCGTAGCTCAGAGAACTTGATTTTCAGGCCGTCATACGTCGCAATAATCTCGACGATCGAGCGTGGTAAGCGTTCTTCAATTTGTTCGATTGCACCCCACGTCAATTTGAGCGGGTAGGTGTTGTTGTTTAGTTTTAGATCGATTTGATTTCGTGCCATTGTTAGCTCCTTAAAACAGTATTTATGGTTGGAGTAACAGGCAACAAAAAACCCGCCGAAGCGGGTTCTTTATGAACTACGAATTACGGTGTTACCGTGAAAGTGACTTCACCGTCGTTTTGCAGAGTGGTGCTAAATTCAATCGCGCCATCAACGTTCGAATCAATCTTGAATCCGTTTGCGATGAAGTTACCAACTGCGGTTAGTCCGAACGGGAATGCAAGTGTGTATTCAACCGAATCTTGGTTACTGCAAGACAAAAGAAACGCGTTCTGCGCTGCTGTGCCTTTAGTAAGACCCTTGACTTCGATTGAACAACTCTTTTTTCCACCGCCTGTTAGTGTTGAACCCCAAGCACCGTCATCCTGATTAGATGTATCTACTTGAGTCCCATCGACCGACATACTTGTGGTCTTTAACGCTGCGACACGAACGGCTGTTCCACCTGTTCCGATTTTCAGTTCCGTTAGTTTTCCGCTAAATCCTGACATTGTGTTTCTCCTTTATATTGTTATTAGAATACCGAGCCAGTTATGGCGATCTGCGCAACTGCTAACGGCTTCTCTCCTGTTGTTTCAAAGTTATACGACACTGAATAGCTATCCAAATTGTTGAACTGTTCGCACCAAGTTTCATTCTCTGGCAGTAGTGATATGATCTCGCTGACTAAGTCATCTAAATCATCTGCGCTTGTTATTGATTGCTCAACAAACGCTTCAATATTCAGAGTGATTTGTTTGTCCCAAGTATTAAACCCTTGCTCACCTGCCTGTAACTGACCTGGAAACACTAAGACGGCTGGAAGACCTTTAAACAGTGATGCAGGTAATGCCGTGTTATAGACATTGCCTCCTGCTATGTTTGCGGCTTTTAAGTCGCTCACTGTCTGATTGCGGATTCCTTTAATCGTCATCGTGTGTATAGACGAACAGTTGTTACACCGTGTCCGTCTTCCTCTGTTTCATCTACTGAATAGTTCTTACCTTTTCTAACTACTGCACTACCTTTAGAAGCGCCACTTGCAATGTATTCAACTGTCTGAACCGTTAAATGTGGTCTATAGGTTGAAATAGACTGAAAATCGGAGTTGATTTCGACCTGAACCACATCGTATAAGGCTTTAACCGTCTTACCGTTAATGGTCACGTCTTCCCCAATATCATCAAGAATTGCTGCTAAATCGTCGTCGTATATCATTGTTAGTTAGGGGAGAGCATTACACTCTCCCCGTCCCTTTATTAGATCAACGCCTTGTAACCAGCGAATGCTTTCTCTTGCAACACTGCCGAGTCCATATCGACCATAGCGCGTAGCACGATGCCACCCGAGTTGAACTTAGCGTATGGATCAACTGCCAATTCAACAGTGCCCCAGAAGCCAGCGACAACATTGCTAAAGTCACCAAAGATCAGGTTGTTGCCAACTTGGTTAGCTGCAACGATTTCACGCTTGTTTAAGCGACCTGCATCGTCGATCAGTGTCTTACCTGCGGTGTTTGTGGTAGTACCATCACCGTGCAAGGTCACAGACAACATTTCGAGAATGTCATAGTCAGCGGCAAACTTAGCAGCGTCAGTCAGTGCGTCGAACTTAGCAACAGTCGTGATGAGCTTCTGAATGTCTTTGAAGTTTGTATTCGTTGGCTTTGTGATCCACGAAATAGCATCAGTAGCAACGATTGAAGCGAGGATGTCAGCATCAATCTTTTCATTCAGTTTCTTAATCAAGTGAGCTTGGATGTAAGATTCCATCGCTGTCGTATTGCGCAACATACTGTCGGTCAATTCAACCAACGCAATACGCTTCTCAGGATTCATCACGATCTTGTCAGACGTGATCTTGTCTACAGTTCCATCAACACCTTCTGCAACTTTACGGGCAGTAGCACCAGACAGGATGCGCTTGAAATCGACTGTACCGTTAAGGCCAGTAACAACACGAGCGCCTAACTTGCCAGCGATGCTTTCGCGGTAAAGCATATCTACGAGACCGAGCGTAGTTTGATTCACTAACGAAGGGTTATCAGCGACTGTAGTAGCGTTTGCACCAGCTGCGCGATAGGAGTACTCAGTTGGGATGAAAACGTTGTTAGCTGTCTGAGTCTTACCAGAGCGCTTTGCAACTTCCGAACTGACTTCGTATTCGAAACCAGCGTTCTTCAAGTTACCTGCGTTGAGTGCGTCGATAGCGCGTGACAACGAGAACTGTTTAGCTTCTTTCTCAGACAAGCCAATAGCCATAGACGTTTGCACTGGTGCGGACTTCTTACTAACTTCATTTAAGAAGATCGAACGTGCTTCATCTAACGACTTGCCGTTTTTAACCAACTCAACACCAATTTCATCTAAGCCTAAGCTACGTGCCATATTGGTGATTTCGTCAGCGCGTGAGCGTTCCGTTTTGATGATTGCTTGAACGTCAATTGCTTGTTCTGCGCGTGCTTGAACTGCCACGTCTTTTTCTGTGTTTTCCATTTGTGTTTCCTTATTATTATTTTGGTCTTTGTTCTCAGCAGGTAGGTCTGCTGTTGCGCTACGACAAACGCCAATTGATTCATCTACAGGCAATGCAACGAAGGAGATTTCTTTCGGTGCCCACTTGCAGACGACAACCTGTGTTCCGTTGCGCTGTTCTTGGCGACGATCAGTGATGATGTAACCCACTGAGACGTTCTTCCTGATACCATCAACGATGTCTTGCCAAACTTTCTCGCCATCCTCGGACTTGCTCACGCGGACAATCGCGCGGCCTACACCAGATTCGATAGTTGCTTGTTCGACTACGCCGACTTGTTGATTTACATCGTGTTCGACTAATGCGGGTGCATTGCCTGAACTGATGAAAGACATATCTACGTCAGCAGGGTTGTGCGAAAGAACCTCAAGCCCGAACGAACGCTGATAAAATTTTTCTGAACTAAAAGAAACAGCGACCGTTCTGTTATCAAGGTCGATAGCAGAACGATCTACTGCAATACTTCTATAAAAAACTTCTTGTGACATTTTTATGTCCTTCTTGTTATTATTTTTATTTATGCCAAAACTTTTCTGTTGTTAGGTCTTTTGGCTACTTTCTGCTGAAATATTTGCTCCAGCGTTGTTTGCTTCGATCTGATTTATCTCTGCAAGCGTCTTTAAGATGTCAGTTGGCGTAATACCAAGCTGTTCCATCTTTGCTTTGTCCTTAGCTATCTGCGCAAACACGGCATCAGGATCACGGCCAGACTTGCGGATTACGTCACTAACGCTTGTGATGTTTGCTGCAACAGCGCCTAAATCAGCGTTAAGGTCTTTGAGGGGATCGACACTTTGCCAAGTGCGAGCGCGGTAATCGACGTTCGCAAACTTCTGGAACTTAGATAGTGGTATTGCTAAATTCCAACTGTCAGTAATCAACTGCATCTTTAGCCATTCCTCATACACTGGCCGAACAAATGCGTTGATGAACCATTGCTGGTCTGACCTGTATTGAGCGTGATCTTCTAAGCCACCAAAACGAGCAGACGAGTAATTAACTGACTCAAGATCGCCCGATAGTGAGTTATACGAAACACCCATACCAGCAGCGAGAGGACGAACTACGTTCTTTTGATAGTCACCGAATGTCGTTGTTGGCTGGTTGAAATCGACGTGTTGCACGTCCCACGAGCGCGGCAGAATTTGATGTTGTCCAGGTGTTGATTCAAGCGTGATATTCCCTGCGTCATCTGGTTCTTCGTCGTCGGTAAAATCAACGTTGTCGTTTTGCTTGAAGAAGATCATTTTGTTTGCAGCTTCACGCGCTGCAATCAATGTGGCTTCGCGGTATTTCTTGACTTGGTGTAAGCCTTCCATCGATGCAACAGTCCAAGGGAAGCCGCGTTCTTGGGATGCTCGCTCGATGTTATAAACGTGGAGGATGTCGCCAGCCTCAATGCGGATACGTTTGTTCTGTGTGACTGCGGTATTTGTGTAGTCAGTTGGGTTGCGTTGCCATATGTGATACGCGACTGGCCGACCGTAAGCGTTTAGTTCTACGCCTTGGACAACGACATTGCCGTTTTGCAGAACAGTGTTGTAGAACTCGTCTAAGTGTTCCGCTTCCAGTATTTGAATCTGGAAGTTGTAAGGCCCGAACTGTGGCCCACGGTGGAACAGAACAAGAGATTCACCGTCACGCGCTACACTCTCAAGAACAAGCTCTTGTGTCTTGCGCCAATCGATCTTTCCCGTAACAGTGCAGTTCTCTGGCCGACCCCAAACAGAGAAGTGATTTTCAATAAGGTCATTTGCAAAGTCAGGCTGATTCTTATTTGTGTCGTGCGTCGCTTGAAGCGCTATCTGCACACCGTCAGGTCCGACAATGTTTGTCTTAATCAACTTGAGATAGCGTCTTGTGAATTCGTTGTTGATCGATAATCCGCGACTACGATTTCGTAGTACCTGCAAACCTTCCTTCAAATCAACTGTGATAGATGCTGATTGTGTGAAGTCGCCAAGCATTCGATTGATAGAACTGGCAACGAAAGAACGCTTGTGTATTGGCTTATCCTCTGGCGCTTGTGACGGTTGTTCGCTTGGCGTTGATAGATAGTTTTTTATTGTTTTTAGAAATGGCATCTGTTAGCTCCCGTACCTAATGAGGACAGCTTTAGCCAATTTCCTTTTCTGCATTGCTACCTCTTTACGAAATAGCTCGCGCATTTCGTACAGTTCCTTAAAAGGAATCTTCGTTATTGACCGTCCTGCTATCGTGTATGCCTGTTGATCGCTTGTCGCTTTTTTTGCAAGAACAGCTTCAATCGCGTCTAAAGTCTTTTGTGCGTAGCTGCGCAGGTCAGTGTCGATAGAAATTGCTGTTGGGTCTTGCGCTACTGTTACGTCGCCAACTTCAAGCAGATAACGATTGCTGTTAGCATCAAGTGCGATGATTGAATAGCGATACAAGCCAGAAGCAGGCAGCGTCCCGCTGAATGTGACCGTGTTGCTGTCTGCAACTCCGTCTAAATCCACCGTCGCAGGCCCACGGAAAGACGCCTTAAACGCGCTAACGGCGGGTAGTGAAGGGTCAGCTACAGTAGAAGTGAAGGTAAATGCGTAAGACGCTGTTATTTTTGTTTTAGAAAGTGCTGCCATTGACATTCCTTTTTATTATTCTTATTTATGCCAATTGAAGTTGCTATATCGCTATCTCCAAGATGTGCTGCCTTTGTTCATAATGTTTTGCTTCCACTGCGGGATTTTCTTAGCTGGCGGTGGTGTGTAAGTCACTTCTTCTTGTTGTTCTTCGACAACTTCAACTTCTTGTGTTGGCGTTTCTTCTTTCTCAGTTAGGCTTGCGTATTTCTTTCGTAGTAATGAATGAACATTCTTTGCGGATATGTTCAATCCTTCTTTCGCAGCTAACGCATAAACAAAGCAGTCAAGTTGTTCGTTGCGTCTGTTCGGGTCTTTGCGCCACGAGTAGAATGTATAGCCGTTGCGGTAAGATAGAATCTTCTTCTCCGATGCTATTTGTGAGAAGAATTCCGCGTCGCATCTATCACTAAAATGAACAAACCCCGGCCCTACTGTTGTGTTTTCTAACCACGCGTAGATTGCTTCTTTAGCTGAATCAACGCCGATGATATAAACCTTGCCTTCGAGCTTCGTATAAGAAGGGCGCTTAGGAAAGATAGGTAAAGAACCAGCGCGGCCCTTAATAGCCCACCAGTTGTGTTGTGCGTGTTTCTTGCAGAACGCGTAACACTCTTGAGTAAAGTGACCGCCTGAGTCTATGCAGGTAGAACGAATGCGGAGAGGAACACCATCAGCACGTTTGAACGTTGTCTTTAGATACGAAGCAAGCGCTGCCCACGTATTAGGATTGGCTGGATTTCCGTTGAACACCTTAGACTCGATGTGCCACGACTCAGCTTCATTACCCCAACCATATACAGCCGCTTCAATACGATCATCCTGCACGTCGCATCCTGCTGTTAGGTAAGCGACCTCAACAGGAATAGTCGTTACGTCGTAGTCCTCTAAACGACCTTGAAAGTTGATGTCGTCAATGTTCTTGCCGCGATCCTCCCAAGGCAAACCAAGTTGCGTATTGAAGAACGTCTTTAGCTTCTGAACGTCTGACTGCGCCTGTACCCATTCAACGACAAGACGCTCAAGTTCTGACCAAGGGCTGATGAGTGCAGACAGGTGAAAGCCAGCGACTTTAGACGTCGGGTTTTCAGCTATCCAATGACCTTTAACAACTGCTGCATTCCGTTGAGCGTCGTTATGGCCGCAGCCGCAATGCGGGCAGTGAAGCAAAGCCGTTTCTGGCAAGTGCATTCCACTGCTGTCTTTCTGCCATTTGACGTGTTCCCATATCGGCACCCACGTATCACCACAATGGACGCACTTGATGTGATATTTGCGGCGGTCTGATGATTCGTACCTTGCCCATATACGCGAAATCAATTTGTCAGTTGGCGTACTGACCATGATGATTTTGCGATTGAAGAAGTTTGCAGACCGCTTGATTGCCAGCTGTAGCGGATCGCCTTCTGTTCCTGCTGACAGTGGGTATCTATCTACCTCGTCTGCAAGCACAACTCGAACTGGACGTGATGCGAGAGAAGAAGGAGCGTTGCTGCCAACAATATTCAAAACTCCACCAGCGAACGACTTTGATAGGATGGTGTTGCTTGTGTCTCTGCTCTTTACATCCGACACCAAACCTTTAAGGGCTTTTGAATCGCGGAGAGCAGGTGCAAGCCTGTCCTTTGAGAACGATCCTGCAAGCTCTTTAGTAGGTTGAACAAGTAGGATAGGTGCAGGGTTTTGATGAATGTAATAGAGCAGCAGAGCGAGTAAGATTGTTGTCTTACCAATCTGCGCTGACGTGCAGAAAACAACTTCTTGGTGTTCGCTATCTGAACAGGCGTCCAACATATCTTTCTGATATGGGGCGCGTGCGTAGGTGTATTTGCCTGATTCTGCTGATGCTTCTGGTGACAGAACAAAATGAGTAACAGCCCATTCAGATAGGCTTAGGTCAGGCGGTGGCTTTAAGCCAATTGCTCTTGCTGCTGCTAGGGTGCGTTGTAACGAGTTGAGCGAGAACTTTGAAACGTCGGCGTCAGTTAGTTTCATCTGCCTCCTTTCTCGCGTTAGTCTTGTATTGTGTGTCTAAAGAAAGTTCCTCTAAGATGTCACGGATGATTTGCTTTAGATAATCGCGTTTCTCTATCTGCGTATCTAAGCCTTGCAGGATACCGCTGGCTTTATCTGGTATCGCTTGCAGTTGTGATCGAACGTTTGTGTATTCGCGTTCAACTGCTTTTCCTACTTCCGCGATTGGGATGAGTTCGCCGCGAGCTTTTTGTAGTTCGAGTTCTTTAAGGGCGGCTGTTGCGATTGCATCGCGCAGCTTTACTTCTGCGATTTGTTCGTTTCTGGATTTGACATTCTCTGCCATCCATTGTGTTACTACGTCTAAGTCGAAGTATGAGCCGCGACCTTGACCGCCTTGCTTTGCAACTGGCATCCCCGACTTGATGTAGTTGTCTAACGTAGTGTTTTTGATCTTTAGAACATTGCAGATTTGTGCTTTATTCAGTAGTTGTTCTGGCATATTTGCTTTCTCTTATGCAAATATTTATGCCAAAAAAAAGACACCAAAAAAGTGTCTTGGGATACAGCACCACGCGATTTCTGGTCTAACTAACTAAACTTCGAGCATGCCAATAAACTGCCCGAAAAAAGTTAGAGTAAGTAACTACTCGGTTTTCTATTCAAGGCAGACTGGCTCATCTTTGCACGAGTCTCAAGCGAACGCTTTATACCTTTTGGACATCCACCCCTACCTGATGTGCCATTCTTCTTTTTGGTATCTAACCCTGATATAGCCCATTGCCTTCTAAGTCCTTCTTGCTCCTGTATCGGTAAATCGCTGAACTTAGGAGGCTTTGGTGGTTTGGGTGGTTTAGATGGCAAACCAGTGTCGGCTTGGTATGGATGTGGGTTAATGATCTCTTGGGGCGCGTCTTTGCGCTTACGACCCATCACACGATTAGTCACTGCATCTAATCTATTTTGTTTTGATGTAATGCACTCGATGTTATCAAGCGAATATCCTCCACGATCACCTTTGCGTGCCATAACATATTGCTCAGAACGAACGCCGCGCTCGTGCCAATGTCCTGAATCATCCCACCATTGCTGCCACTCTGCATATGACAACATAAAGTCTATGCCGCGTTTCTTAGCTCCACGACGATGTTGCAGGTACTTCTTTTGTGCGGCAATAATCTCTTGTTCTGTTCGCTCCATACTGTTCTCCTCAACAGTATTTAGCGTTCAATAAACTGCATATTAAATTATTCTGTTCCCTTCAATACGCCAACACGCGCAATAGAGAAGTCAAGGCAACTAAATGTCTTATTCAGTTTGTCAGCTGCATTAGTCGCAGTTGCCTTAGACGGATAGACTAATCGTGGATAACTCGATAGTGGAGAAACATAAGGCTTATAATCACGGCGAGTGAATAGTCTGCCTTTATAAGTCAGTATCCATAAATCATCTGTTACTGATATATCAATTTGTGATAAGTCAGCGTTCGTGTGTGACAGTGTGACTTTGGCTGTTCGTGACATTGTTGTTCTCCTAATGGTTGTATTTATTATGTAATCACTATTAGGTAGAACAATAACGGATTGGCAAGACTGATTAAGTCTTGTTGTTGATGGGTAGTGCCTACAACGACTTTAGGTAATTGATGTTGCGTGATTTGAAATAGCTGTCTAACTGCTGCTGTAGTTCTGATTGCTTTAGTAAGTGAAACAGTCTATAGCTTGGCGCTTCTGATAAGAACAACTCAGCGACGTTATACGAAATGAAGTTGCGTATTGCATCTACTCGCATCCCTTCACTTGGTATTGCCTGTATGTGGCTTATCAGTCTGTTTAGCTCGTAGTATGCGGCGTCCTCATCATAAAAGAACGGGCGTGGGTAGTTCTCTCTGATGTGGTCAATTTCTTTCTGTGTCGTAAATGGATTAGTGACATAGAAACGGATTGAGGTAACGACTGGTTCTTTTGTGATTTTGGTTTGCATGAAGTATTTATTGCGTGTCGTATAAATGGCACGTCTTATTCAATTGTGTAGTTCTGTTGCAATGCTGCTGGTCTTGCAAAATTTACGGCCCTTCAATCGCTCGTTTTCAGGTGTTTTGGTGGCTGTTTTGGGCTGATTTGCGCCACTTTTAACGCGATTTTAAGCGGTTGGAGAAGTCGGGTATATCATTGGGCCAGCGACGGCTGACAAACTGGCGATAGATGGCGTTATTTGCGTTTTAGAGCCATTCGCGCACCTCGTGTTCATCTGCATCGTACTCGTAATCTGGCTGCTCTTGTTGAATCAACGTCGCAAGCATAATTTGGTCAATGTCAGCGATTGACTGTGACGGTGTAACGATGCTCGTATTGATCCAGTTTGACCCGCGCTCACTTAGCTTTATTGCTGCAAGCTCTGTCTCTGCTGCAATGTGGCGCTGATGATCGGCCTCGAACTGGTTACTCTCATCGTAACGCGAGTGGAACACTGAATCTTCAACAATCGGATAAACGTGTTCGTGTTCAAAACGAATATATGGGAATAGCTGTTGCAGTTGGTAAGTAATGCTCTTAACTTGCTCTGCTGATAGTTTCTGCTTGAAATAAACGCAATCGTGGGCTGTTAGTAAAGGCTCTTGGTTATCAACAAGTGAGTAGAACAACTTGAGTGCTTCATATTCGAGGTGTTGATAAAGCCAAGCTAACTTATGCCGTTCTGTTCTTTTCTTGCCTGTTTCTGGATTGATTGGGTTGTAAGTGTCGTTCTCGATAGTTAGCTCTTGGTCGTGATAGAAACGCAGGATCGTGTTGTTAATGTTCTGCAAGTCTTCGTAGATGTATTGAAATGTCTGATTGCTGAGTAGCTTCTGATACTCGTCTGCGCCTAAGTTGTTGTATTCTTCTTTAGACAGGCGTTCTTGTGAGTCTTGGCTGATACGTGCTGCCTTAGCAAGTGCTCCGCGAATTGCGTTGTGTTGGTTGTCTTTCAATTCTGCGCCAAAGCCTAATGCAGTGAATATCTCTTTAATGAGTGATTCGCTGATGTTGAGTTGGTTTGCAATCTTCGTTCTGATTGCCTGTCTGTTCTTGATGTAGTCAAGCACTGCGCCAATTTTGATGTCAGGATCAATTGATTGTGCAATGCCAGCCATAATTGCAAAGGCACAAGCCTTGAAGTCGTATTTGTGACACTCACCTAAAGCCGCGTGACGAACATCTTTTGGCATCAGTTGTAAGCTGTAGCCTTGGCCGAAGATACGCCCCGAAGGTTTCTTCTCCCAACGTTCTTTGATGTATGGCAATGCAAAGTCGTCATCTGGTAAGTGAATCATTGAGCGAAGCTGTTTTGCTGCTGTGATGTTGCGTAGCAGTTTGTTCTTGTATGCGTCGCCGTTCTGTGTTGTGTTGTATGTCTCTGTCGTCTTGTTAATGAAACTAGTTAGTGTCACTGGATCAACAAACACAACCATATTTGAGTTGTTTTCGATGTCTTCAAGTAATTTCTGAGTTGATTCGAATCTTAAATTTAGTAGTTCTTCCATAATGATGTCCTTGTAAATCGGATTGAGCGTTGCCACACTCAAACTGCTCTTGCCGTCCTTGCTAAAGCCATTCCGCAGAATTTTGATTAGACTTGTTGAATCATCTTTCTGCATTAGGTGATAGATATACTCTTGCTTCTTCCCGATAGTTCCTACTGCTTCTCGAATATCTGTCTGGCTAAACAGAAACTCAGTTGCAGCGACGTTCTTATATTTTGCAATTATCGAAGCACCTAAAGCAATCAACATCGCATCGATATATTTTGTGACACATCGCTCATAAAGATATTCCTTCTTTATGTCAGGCCGAGTAATTTTCAAAGCAGCTAACAACTTCGTCTTCAATTCATCTTTCATCTATTTCTCCAAATCTGCAAGCTATAACATTTAGATAGGTCTATTGATTGGTCCATCTTGGCCCTATCTTGACTTACTTTCTTTCTAACTTACTTGATATATCTTCTATACTATAAGTTGCGCTACTTTTTGAACCACGAACCTGCATTTGCGGTGCCTTAAACACGGTTTTACAAAAGTAGCGCAACTATATCAGAACCAGCATTTTACAAAAGTAGCGCAACTATATCAGAGCCATACATTTACTTATACCGTCTTCGAGCGTTTCGAAAACTCTTGCTCGTACTCTGCAAAAGTCCAAGAGTGCTTTTTGAGTTGCTTCGCTGCTCTGCGGTATAACCACTCTGCTGCTTTATCGTCATCGAGCATAGTGAGCGTCCTAAGCTGCCCGTGACTGCGATTTATGGCTTCACTCACTCGTTCAAAAGAAGAACGTCTCAACAAACGAAATTCTGGCTTTAGAGTGTTTTCTTCACCAAAAGCTAACTCGTCTGCTTTTGCCTTCCACTCACTTAGCGACATTAGGTTGAAGTCCGATGATTGCTTGATCCAGTCGAGTATGTTAGGTGATGGCATTAGCGTTCTCCATCAACAACAAGGTGTAACTGCCACTCAACTTCGAGACGATTGTTAATTATCTCTTCAAATATCATCTGCTCGCTTGTCTTGCTTACAATGGCTTCTAAGTCTTCGGAATGTTGGATTGCTGTAGCTAACGGCATGGCCCATACATCGTCGTATAGCCACTGTTTATCTTTCTTGTTCATTGAGAAACTCCGTGAAAGAGGGAGTTTGGCGTTGTTGTGAATTCACTGCGAATACATCTAACAATTCCTACCGACCCCCCGATCGGACAAGCAATAAAAGAGAGGGGAGTTGTTAGATGGAGCATGGCGCTCTATTTTGACTCGGGGGGAATCGGAATCTCCCCTCTCTTTTATTGCTTGTAACTTTATTTATGCAGAAACAAAAAAGACCCTGAAAAATCGGGTCTTTTTGAGCCATTTTTGAGGCAGGGCAAGGCTTACAGCCGAGCTACCCCAGATTTGCCATACATTTGGATCAGCGCGGCGCAGGCTGCTGGCAGATTAGTGGCGCGCAACTTACTAACTTCGGCCAGAAACTCACCTTCTGTCCATCCTGATTTATGCAGAACGTCAAGTGTTGCATGATGGCCCACGCCACGAATGTTGCTGATGAGTTGGCCGAACGAAACACGTTTCAAATACCGCCAAGTCTTTTCCTGTTCAGTTTCCATTATTTGACCTGCCCCATCACACGCATCGCCCTAAAGATGCGTTCAGTTGTAATTGGGTTATGCCGCTTAGGGTCTAATTTATTTGCACGGTTATAAATGTTCGTTAAATCTTCATCTGTCGTAGGTGTCGGCGGGTTGCGTTTCCAGTTTGGATTGTTGCCAACGGCTTTAGAGAGTTGTTCTTCTATCTTGATTAGCTCTAACTCGTCTCTATACCGTCTCCAAACAATGTCTGTATGTTGATCGACGAGCGCAATATACTCAGCATCATTAACTTTCATCATTCACCCCTCAATGCCTTCAACCGTTCAGTGACGTAGATCGCTGCAACTGGTTCTAAGGCCTTCTTCACTATCAAGTCTTTCAGAATCGCATCGTATGCTTCAAGTTCCTGCAACGTGAGTTCGTCTATTGCGTCGAATAGTGAAGTTATCTCAGCTCTGTTATTCATTATTTCTCTCCTTTTGCAACACACATCGCAACTTTAGCTTCGAGTTGATTGATGCGATAATTAGCTGAAACAGACACGATTAACAGACAAGCTGCGATAATGCACGAAACGATATGATTTAGCATTGTTGTTCTCCTTTGAACAGAGCTAACCGTTGTGCCAAACGATCAGCACTGTCTTTTATCATCTCGTTCGCCTTGTACTGAGGAAAGTTAAAGTATTTGACTTTGCGATTCAAATCATCTACGTAGTCGAGGTGCAACTTAGTGTGGCAGTATTCGTCGTAACTGATGCCTTTCTCTTCACACAACTTTCTAAGCGGTGCAGTCAGTTCTTCTCTCTTGCGGCATTCTTCTTCGTATATCGCTTGCTCAACTTCTGCTATACCATCAAGAATGCGTTGGTCAATGTGAGTTGCGTTATAGGTAGATGGTTTTAGAATGTTTGCTTCTGGTGTAGGTTTCATTGTGTTGCTCCGTTATCAAAACGGAAATGGAATGTTGAGGGATTCACTATGAGTCGTTTAACATTTCCTAACCGCAGTTCCGAAGTGCGGGAGAGAGCAATAAAGGGCAGTGTTTGTTAAACGGTAGCGTTGCACTATCAAATTTTCGGAACTTGGTAGAACACTGCCCTTTATTGCTCTCTCATAGTTATTTATGACTATCACTAAATTATGCGCGGTTAGCGTCAATTTTCCGAAGATTCTGGTAAGACGCGGTAAATACTGTATGGACGCGAAAGAATTCAAAAGGCGAATTAGAAAACTGCCAAAGCAGAGCAACTATCAATCGATCACAAGGCAGATTGATAGTGACGGGTCGATAGTTTGGGTTGAAGATTGTGCAGTGACAGCAGACAGACGACCGCGCAAACTACGAGCGAAGGAACTTTTACCGCGCAAACCGAGGGCGCCTAACAAGAACGCTAATCACCCCCTCAAAGGAAAGAAGCGCGACCCCGAAACAATAGAGAAGATCAAAGCTGCTCGCGCTTTACAACCACCGCCAAACAACGCCAAAAACTGATTGCTCATTTCATAGTTCTGAACATATGTTGTGCAGTACCACAACCACATAAGGAACTATGATGAACAACAGTTACAAGAAATTTGAGATGGGGCAGCTTGTAGCAACGCCAGCAGCGTTAGCACTTCTTGAAGAAACGGGCACCGACTATATGTTGCTGTTACGCAGACATATGCACGGAGATTGGGGGAACTTAGGTGATGAAGACAAACGTGCCAACGACACCGCCACTAAGTTAGGTGGTCGTATCTTCTCTTCTTACAACGTGACCGACACGCAGAAGATTTGGATAATCACAGAGTCCGACAGATCATCAACCTGCGTGATGACCCCCGAAGATTATTGACCTAACACGCGTCCAGTAAAACGCCCGAGCTTAGTGGTAGTCACTCGGGCGTTTTTGTGACAGTAGGAAATGGCATTAACCTACTGTTTCTTAGGAGCTACTACGAAATGCAACGTCGTCGACCGTTGCAATAGTATTTAGTCCTGCTCATTCCATCCAAGATTTCTTAGCCATCTACGCTTGTCTTCCTCAGACTTAGCGTCCCAGCGCAGTGTTGCAGCATACCCACGTTCGAGACGTTGCAGGTTGATTGCTCTTGTTCTGTATCTACGCACCCAACCGTGAAACCAACCAGCGCGTTCGCGTAGCACCTTTCGTTCTGGATTAGCGTCTTCGTAGAATGCCCAAATCGAGAAAACGTGATTAGGGTGTGTGTCACGGTGAATGCGCGTTAGCAACATATGGGCAAGGCGATGCTCCCGCAATGTCAAATCGACAAGATTGCACAAATCGTCGTTTCCACCTAAAGAACGCGGAATGATGTGGTGTGTCTCGGTGTAGCAGTTTGGCCTAACTCTGCAACGGGCGCGTGAAATTAGTTGTTCATACACTTTATGGCTGTTCATAAAGATATTTATGCAACCAATCAATTTCGCCTACAACCGCCTGATTTCGGTAGGAATCGATGTTTGCTGACTGCAAACTGTACTCACTGCACTTATGCAGGAACACACAAAAAGGAGAGCAAGATGCAGCAGTTGAAGAAGTTAGGTGGAAATTTGTTTAACGCGGACTTGACGATGAATGTCGATGTGTATGCAACGTTGATCGAAGACAGCATTATCGTCAAGCGCAACACAACAAAGCTCAACCAGCTACAGCAGATTCGTTCACAAGTATTCGCTTATGACCACTATGTAGTAGTTAGCAACGTGTTCTTAGAACAGGTAGCGCTTTGCTTGTTCAACCGTCTGTAGCAGTTACGGGGGATGAAAAATTCCCCCAACTTACTTCTTGCTCTTAGCAATAACTGAAATTAGCTTACACAACGTAGCAACTAACTTTCATCTAAGGAGATACAAAATGGCACGCAAATCCGAAACCCAAGTTCAAGCTAACACTAACGAAACCGCTAACAACGAAGAAGCGACGAGTGATGTTGTTGATGTGTCCAACCTGCAAGAAGTGAAAGTGCCAACCTTCGCAGAGCGTATTGCAGCGATTGATGAACAGTTGGCGATGCCTGGACTGTTTGATCTCGTGAAGGACGCGCTACAGAAGGTTCGCGCTACGGAGATTAGGAAGGAGATGCGTAGCTTGCAGGTGCAGATGCGCACTGTTCGCGCAATGCTGCCAGCACGCCAGCCACGGCAACCACGTAAGCCCAAAGCAGCGTAAGCATCACGCTGCAAACAAAAAGCCCCTTAGCGATTGCATCGCGGGGGCTTTTTTGTGGCTGTCGTATCAGTGCTAAATACTTGTAACAAAGCGGCTGATCATACTCGATGTCTGTGTAGCTAATCCGTGTAGATACAGTAAATCGACTGCATAACTGTGCCGCTTATGGATGATGAACAGTTATGCTCTTTTCAACACCGTGTTACAAGAGCGGGCAAACGGATTTCCTTGTACCTTGTGAATTGCTGGTAACAATCACAAAACGAAAAGCCCCTTAGTTGGGGCTTTTTTACCACTCTACGACGCGCACAAAGCGTCATAGCAGCGTTATCGGGGCAGGGCTGGTATAATGAGTGCGTTAGCAGCTTGAAGCGCTTGTAGCGCGTTTATGCAAGCTGTTGAGGTGGGGTGTTTTGAGGGGTGTGTAAGGCAAAAGATAAGGCAAGCGTTAAAAACCAGCGCGTAACTTGCTGATTTTTATTGGTAAAAGTTACCTGCAATCATTTCAAAATCCGCCGTAGAAATACGTGAGGGTTCGAGTCCCTCTCTCGGCACCAAATTCCTGTAAGTCAAGCGCTCGAAAAGCGGCGGATTATAGCACGCGAGCGCTCGTGCTCCTTGCCCGAAAGCGTTCGGGACGTTGTCGGCGGTTCTGTCCATTCATGGAAAAATCATGGCTTTCGTGACTGTCGTTGTGGCTGCCGAAGAGGACGAGAGCGCCTCTGTCGGCGATTCGATCCAACCGTTGAACGAGTGGAGCGGGATCGAGATTCCCGGTCTGGATATTCCGAAGATTGCGATGTTGCATTGCCTGCTGACCGGCGATCTTCTTGATGTCGCACTCGATGCCTACGAGCCTGTCTACGTGTCGGCCAGCAACTCCATCGTCTTGCGCGTTGCCGATGCGATGACCGAGAGGTTGGCTGAAATCGAGGAGGACGCGCTCGATGCCATCGCGGCGGAACTCGTGGCGACTGAGGATTTTGAGCGTGATCATCCGGACCTTGAGGATGTGCTCGACATGCTGAACGAACTCGTCGGGTTGGCGCAGCTGGCTGAATCGCAAGGCCAGGTTCTGTTTGCGTGGATGCACTTCGCGTGAGTCGCTTGGCGTTTGGCTAGAATAGCCGGGATTCAGATCCGCACAGTTTCAGTTTTCAGGGCCATATTTCGTGACACGTTCCCAAGCCAATCTCCTCCTTCTTGCCGTGGCCATCATCTGGGGCTCGGCTTTCGTCGCCCAAGCGCACGGCATGGACGGCGTCGAGCCATTTACCTTCACTGGCATTCGCTTCCTGCTCGGTGTCTGCATCGTCGCGCCCTTTGCCTGGCGTGACTGGCGTTCGATCTCACGGCGTGAAGTGCCGCCAGGGCGGCGTGACCTGTTGGGCGTGGTTCTGCTCGGGCTGCTGCTTACCTTGGGCGCTGTCTTCCAGCAGATCGGTCTGGTGACGACGACAGTGACGAACGCCGGCTTCCTGACGGCGCTTTACGTACCGCTGGTGCCGTTCTTGTCCTGGCTGATTCTGCGCCTGAAACCGCATTGGTCGGTCTGGCCGAATTCGATCGGTTGTCTCATCGGAACGTGGATGCTCTCCGGCGCGGGAAATCTGAATCTCGGCATCGGCGACGCGTGGGTGATCGCCAGCAGCCTCTTCTGGGCGTTGCATGTACTCTTCGTAGGCAAGATTGCCGACCGGATCTCAGCTCCCTTCCTCGTTGCCTGCGGCCAGTTTTTCGTCTGCGGCGTCGCTTGTCTGTTCTGGGGCGCGCTGACCGAGACGATCACGCTCGAAGGCATCCAGCGTGCGGCGGTGCCGATCCTTTATACCGGGTTCATCTCGGTCGGTTTTGCCTACACCGGGCAGGTCGTCGGGCAACGTTACGCGGCAGCGGCCGACGCGGCAATCATCCTGTCGGCGGAAACGCTGTTTGCGGCGCTCTTCGGCTTTCTGCTCATGGGCGACCGGCTGAGTACCACCGGCATGGTCGGCTGTGCGCTGATCTTCATCTGCATCGTTGCGGTGCAGATGATGCCGATGCTGGGATCGGGGCGCGTCGAACGCGCCTGATTCGTTGGCTGGGGCGTGCCGTAGCGCGCCTCCGGTAGCACCTAGAACTAGAACCTAGAACCCGTGCCTGACCTGTGAGAGGAAGGCCTGCGCCCGCTCGTGATCCGGGTTGGTGAAGAAGGCCTGCGGCGTGCTGTCTTCGAGAATCGCGCCTTCGTCAAAGAAAATGACGCGGTCGGCAACTTCGCGGGCAAAGCCCATTTCGTGCGTAACGACGAGCATGGTGATGCCGGTGTGCGCGAGTTCGCGCATTACGGTCAGCACTTCGTTGACCATTTCGGGGTCGAGCGCCGAAGTCGGCTCGTCGAACAAGAGAACCTTGGGGTCCATGGCCAGCGCGCGGGCGATTGCGACGCGCTGCTGTTGTCCGCCCGAAAGCTGGACGGGGTACTTGTGCGCCTGATTCTTGAGACCTACGCGTTCGAGCAGCGCCATCGCCTTGGCTTCGGCATCGGCGCGCGACATCTTGCGCACGCGCATCGGCGCGAGCGTGATATTGCGCAGGATGGTGAGGTGCGAAAACAGGTTGAAGCTCTGGAAGACCATGCCGACTTCGCGCCGGATTGCATCGAGATGCTGCAGGTCGTCGTTGAGTTCGATGCCGTCGACGATGATCTCGCCCGAGTCGTGCTTTTCCAGGCGGTTCAGCGTGCGCAGAAAGGTTGATTTGCCGGAACCGGAGGGGCCGATGATCGCGGTGACCTGGCCTTCGGTGAAACTGGCTGAGACGCCGCGCAGCGCATAGAACGAGCCGTAACGCTTGTCGACGTTGCGGGCGACGATGATCGGGTTGGATGGGGTTGCGTCGTTGTCCATACAGTGCGTGCGTCGTCTTGCTCAGCGCTTCTGGCCGACTTCGAGGCGCGCTTCGAGCGCCGCCGTCAGAGTCGTGAAGGCCGTTGTCAGAATCAGGTAGATGACCGCGGTGGTCATGAACACGGGAATCGGTTGATAGCTCTCGGCCTGGACGCGGTAGCCAGACATTGTCAGTTCGACAACGCTGATCGCGTAAGCGAGGGAGGAATCCTTGACCAGCGAGGCGAGATTGTTCGCCAGCGCCGGCAGTGCCACACGCAAGCTTTGCGGCAGCACGATATCGAGAAAGGTTCGCATCGGTGAAAGACCGAGCGCGCGCGCCGCCTCGACCTGGCCGTGCGGGACGGCAAGGATGCCGGCGCGGACGCATTCGGTGTTGTAGGCGCCGACGTTGAGCGCGAGCGCGATTGCGGCGCAGGCGAAATCGGAAAGCACAACGCCTTCCGGCATGATCGTTGGCACGACAAGCCAGACGAACATGATCTGCAGTAGCAGCGGTGTGCCGCGGATGATCCAGACATAAAAGTCGCAGATCCAGCGGACCGGCATGAACTTGGAGAGTTTCCCAATTCCCGCCAGAACCCCCAGGACGATGCCGGAAGTGCCGGAAATCAGCGTCAGCAGGACCGTTATCCGGGCGCCGGCAGCAAATTCGTTCGCTGCCGGACCGATGGGTTCGGGCGCCAGCGAAAGCGGAATCGCCAGTCCCCAAAGGAAGATCAGAAGTCCGACCATCGCGCCGAACATCGTCCAGCCCGGATATTGCTTAGTCCAGTTCATCTTGTTGCTTTTATATGTTTCTGATTACGGCGGCTTACTTGCAGGTGATGTCCGTCTTGAAGTACTTGTCGGAGATCTTGGCGAGCGTGCCGTCAGCCGTCAGGTCAGCCAGCGCCTGATTGACCTTGTCCATGAATTCCTTGTTGTTCTTGCGCATGATCAACGAGACTTTCTCGACGAACACTTGTTCGCCGGTCACGACGCCAGAATCGGTGTTCTTGTTCAGCGTTTCCATGATCGTGAACTTGTCGGAAATCCAGGCATCGACCTTTTTCGCCTTGAGCGCGGCGAAAGCTTCCGGGTCGGCCTTGTAGGTCTTCACTTCCTTGACGCCGGGGAGTTTCTTGGCGGCGTCGAAGTAGCTCGTGGCGAGCTGCACGCCGACCGTTTTGCCCTTGAGCGCGTCGGCGGTCAGCGGGCCGCCATCCTTAGCGGCCGCGATCGTGCCGCCGGTACAGTAATGCGGGTTGGCGAAATCGACGGCCTTGGCGCGCTCCTTGGTGTAGCCGTGCGAAGCAATGGCGAAGTCAAAGCGATCCTGGCGGACGGCGGCCAGTTGCGAATCGAAAGGAACAGCGTGCCACTCCAGTTTCATGCCGAGCTTGGCTGCGAGCGCTTCTGCGACGTCGACTTCATAACCGGTGAGTGTCGTGCCTTCGTAGTAGTTGAACGGGGCGAATGCGCCTTCGGTGGCAGCGATGATCTTGCCCGACTTTTCGATCGAAGCCCAATCGCGCGCTTGAACCGGGGCGGAAATCATGATCGACAGAGGAATGACGGCGCTCAACAACTTGGCTATGAATCGCATGACTACTCCTGGAAAGTGAAAAAAGACGAAAGAATCAAGGCGTTGGAAGGCTGTAACGCCTAGCGAGCAAGCGACAAACGGGCGTCAGGATACATTAAACATGGCGCGATTTGGAGAAAAGAAGGCAGCGTGTTCGCTGAAATTGCCGACCGGATGCCATTCGAATTAGATGCGTTTGTTCGGCGGGGAAACCAAATCAGGGCGGTACGCAAATTGACGCACCATTGCGGTGCGGAGTTTGGCTGGTTTTGGCTTCTCGAATCATGGATAGGGGCTGATTCAGACCAATAAACAATTGCTTGAAATGGCTTTTCATAAACCAACCTTATTGGCATGAGTTGTGCTTGGTCGTTCCTCGTTCGGTGCCGGAAGAAGAATACACCTCGGTGCCGCTTTTGGTCTTTTGTTCAATTAAGGGAGTCTTTATGAATCTGGTAGCAATCTCAGCGGCGACAGACGATTTCTTCTGGAGCCAAATCATGATCTACGGCTGCTTGCTGGCCGGGGTGTATTTCTCGCTGCGGATGAAGTTCCCGCAGGTCCGGCTGATCAAGGACATGGTTGGCCAGCTGTTTAGCGGCAAGTCATCGAAAGAAGGCGTCTCCTCCTTCCAGGGCTTCGCCATGGCGCTCGGCGGCCGGGTCGGTACCGGCAACATCACCGGCGTTGCCTCCGCCATCTTCTTCGGCGGCCCCGGTGCCGTCTTCTGGATGTGGGCCATCGCCTTCCTCGGCGCCGGCTCCGCCTACATCGAATCGGCCCTCTCGCAGGTCTGGAAAGAGCAGGTTCACGGCGAATACCGTGGTGGCCCCGCCTACTACATCGAGAAAGGCCTGAAGAGCCGCCCGCTCGGCATCGCCTTCGCCATCCTTACCATCTTCGGCTGCGGCCTCGCGCTGCCCGGCATCCAGTCGAACGCCTTCGGCCAGGCCGCCGCGCACTCGCTTGAAATCGACCCGTGGATCTCCGGTTTCATCTACACCGTCCTCGTCGCCTACGTCGTATTGGGTGGCGGCCGCCGGATCGCCAAGACAGCCGAAAAGATCGTCCCCTTCATGGCGATCGCCTACATCATCCTCGCCTTCGTCGTCCTGTTTGCCCACGCCGACAAGATCGTTGAAATCTTCAGCCTGATCTTCAGCTGCGCGTTCAACCAGAACGCCGCCTACGGCGCCGTCTTCGGTCTCGCGATCCAGTGGGGCGTCAAGCGCGGCATCTTCTCGAACGAAGCCGGCCAAGGCACGGGTGCGCAAGCCTCCGGCGCCGCCGAAGTCTCGCACCCGGCCAAGCAAGGTCTCGTGCAAGCCTTCTCGGTCTACGTGGACACGCTCTTCGTCTGCTCGGCCACGGCGGTCATGATCCTCGCCACCAACGCCTTCAACGTCGCCGACCCGGCCAACGCCGGCGGCTTCCTCGCCCAGTTCCTCCCGGGCATCGAGAAGTCCAACTTCACGCAGGAAGCCGTGAACAACGTCCTGCCCGGCTTCGGCGGATCGTTCGTCGCCGTCGCCCTGTTCTTCTTCACCTTCAGCACGGTGCTCGCCTACGCCTTCTACACCGACTCCAGCGTCGCCTACCTGTTCAAGAAGGACGCCAGCGGCCCCGGCTACAAGTACGGCATCATCATCACCCGCGTCTGCGTCATCGCCACCACCTTCATCGGCTCGGTGAGCTCGGTCGACGTCGTCTGGAACTTCGGTTCGGCCGCGGTCGGCGCCATGGCCTGGTTCAACATCATCGTCATCGTCCTGCTCTCGAAGCCGGGCCTGGCGACCTTGAAGGACTACGAAGAACAGAAGAAGCTGGGTCTCGACCCGGTGTTCGTCCCGTCGCGTTGCGGCATCAAGGATGCCGAGCTGTGGGACAGCATCGCCGCCAAGACCTACCCGCAACAACTGGCTGCGCTGAAAGCGGCTGAAAAGGGCAAGTAAGCGGTCAGACAGTCACACGATGGCTCGGGCCTTGTCTGAGCCTGCTACAACGAGCGAAGGCCCATCGGGAAACCGGTGGGCCTTCGGCGTTTCGGGGGGGCTAATCAGACTATGTCTGGCCAGCCGAGAATGAACGCGTCTCGATGATGAAAATCCGGACGCGGGCTCGGATGGCTTAGTGCCCAATAACTATGGCTGCCATCGACTGTATCCGCCTCCTCGATAACGGCCGAAATTCCGATCTGCCATGGCATTTGGTCGGAGGGGAGCGACTGTGCCGGGAGTACGACGTCGACCTCTATTCGGCCGACGAAGCGGCGAGTGACGATGCGCGGTGGGGAGAAGGCGGGCAGTTCGTCCGTGGCCTGGCGGTAGTCCTTGAAGGCGTAGGCGGCCCACTGCCCGGATGGCGAAAAATTGAATTCACGGTAAGCACTTTCACCGCGAATGGCGATGAAGGCTTCGAAGCAGGTGTGTTCCCAGAGTTGGTCCATCCGTTCCGGCGCGCGGTCTTCCGGGATGCGCAAGCGAACGATGTCGCCGCGCAGGCAATAGAAGAGTGCGATTGAGCCGTCGGGATTGGCGCTGATCGTCACGTCGACGCTACGCACCGCGGGTGCGGGTGTTGCCGGATGGCAGATCAGACGTGCGGTGGGGGTCGGTGCAACTGGAATGGAGGCTGCTGTCGTCATGGCGTGATTCTAACCTTCGGAATTCAAGAGAGGCGTGCGAGATGAAGACTTTTTTACCCGGATGATATTGTGTTCTTGTTTTGCCCGGGTAAAATAGGCGCATCTTCATCAGGGAGGGAATCTCTATGGCAACATTGACCGAATCAGGGAATGGGGTTGCGGACAAGCGCTGGATCGCCTTTGTGGGTGATCAATGTCTTTCGTATGGAGCTATGCGCGACGTCGCTACGAGGGTAAAGCTGAGGGTCGATGCCGATCCGGATGCTCAGATGCTCGTATTCGATGCGCAAGAGAGCACGCCGATCGAGCTTGATCTGCGCGGATCGCTGGATGCGGTACTGGCGCGTTTGCCAGCGGTGGAAGCGGTTGCGGACCCGGTTGCCGCTCAGGATCAGGCGCCGGCACGTTCGCCGGGGCGACCCAAGCTTGGTGTGACGGCGCGGGAAGTAACCTTGTTGCCGCGACACTGGGAGTGGTTGGCGGGGCAGTCAGGCGGCGCGTCGGTCGCCTTGCGCAAACTGGTCGAACAGGCAATGCGCGCGAACGCCGACATGGACCGTCTGCGGCTTATGCGCGAGTCGGCGTACCGCTTTATGACCGCCATGGCCGGGAACGCGCCGGGACACGAAGAAGCAGTACGAGCGTTGTTTGCCGGCGATGGCGAGAAGTTGAAAAGCACGATCAAGGATTGGCCCACTGATATCCGGGCGCATGTCCTGCGCCTGCTCGAGACCGATTGATCGCTGCTCCCGGCGCTTCGCGTTTGCGAAACGTCGGGGGAGCTTTCTGTCTGGGATCAGGTCAGCGACTTCAAGGCGGTGTCGTAGTCGGGTTCGTCCTTGATCTCTCGCACCAGTTCGCTGTGCAGGACGCGATTGGCTTCATCGAGCACGACGACGGCTCGCGCCGCTACGCCGGCGAGCGGGCCGTTGCCGATGACCACGCCGTAGTTCTGCAGGAATTCCACACCGCGCATCGTCGACAGGGTGAAGACGTTTTCCAGTCCTTCGGCTCCGCAGAAGCGGCTTTGCGCGAAGGGTAGGTCGGCCGAGATGCAGAGCACGACGGTGTTGGCGGCCTCGCTGGCGCGTTGGTTGAACTTGCGTACCGACGTCGCGCAGGTCGATGTGTCGATGCTCGGGAAGATGTTCAGAATCTTGCGCTTGCCCGCGAACTTTTCCAGCGTGACGTCGGACAAATCCTTGGCAACAAGGCTGAAATCCGGCGCAGTCTGGCCTTTCCTCGGGAACTTCCCGCGGATGACGATTGGGGTGCCGCCGAGCGTGACAGAGTTTTCCATGTTCGATCCTTATTTTGGGTTGATTTCAGATTGAGTGCGTTGCAACTCATGACGATTACGCCTGAGCGTCCGGACGATTCTCTTCTTATGCTGCCCGGATTCGGTTTGTCATCGCTCGTCGGGAAAAGTTCGGCGTTCCACGTTCCGTCGATGCCGGCCTTCTCCGCTATCATCGCGTCTAGTCATTTATCCGGAAACGAATCCACATGTTCTACTCGCCCGACATTGCCTCACCGTCTTCCACGCCCGCGCCTGTGCGCCTTGAGGATTACACGCCACCAGCCTGGTTGATCAATACCGTTCATCTCGACGTCGATATCCGCGCCGACGCGACCTGCGTCACGGCGACGCTGGCCTGCGAACGCAATCCGGCGGTAGTGGGAAATTACCCTATGGTGTTTGACGGCGAGGAACTAGAAACCTTGTCCGTCAGTGTCGATGGCCAGGTGCTTGCGGCCGATGCCTACCGGATCGAAGGCGAGCACCTGACGCTTGAGAACCTGCCCGAACGTATCGAACTGCAAACACGAGTGCGCATCCGGCCCGACAAGAACACGCAACTCTCCGGTCTCTATCGCAGTCGCGACGGCTATTTCACCCAGTGCGAACCGCAAGGCTTCCGGCGCATTACGTGGTTCATCGACCGGCCGGACGTGATGGCCCGCTACACCGTGACGGTCCATGCCGACAAGACCGCGTTTCCCTTCCTGCTTGCCAACGGCAACCCGATTGACAACGGTGACGAGGCGGATGGCCGCCACTTTGCGACCTGGGAAGATCCGTTCAAGAAGCCGAGTTACCTCTTCGCCCTCGTCGCCGGCAAGCTCGACGTATTGCGCGATACCTACCGCACGAGTTCCGGGCGCGAGGTGCAACTGGCCATCTACGTCGAACCGGGCAAGCTCGACCAGTGCGCCCACGCGATGGCCGCGCTCAAGAAGTCGATGCGCTGGGACGAGGAGACCTTCGGCCTTGAGTGCGACCTCGACCACTACATGATTGTCGCCGTCGGCGACTTCAACATGGGGGCGATGGAGAACAAGGGCCTCAACGTCTTCAATACCAAGTACGTGCTGGCGCGCTCCGACGTGGCGACCGACACCGACTTCGAAAACATCGACCGCGTTGTCGCGCACGAGTACTTCCACAACTGGACCGGCAACCGCGTCACCTGTCGCGACTGGTTCCAGCTCTCGCTCAAGGAAGGGCTAACGGTTTTTCGCGATCAGGAGTTCGGCGCCGACATGCACAGCCGCGAGACTGCGCGCATCCGCGAGGTGCGCGGCCTGCGCGCCGCGCAGTTCCCCGAGGACGCAGGCCCGATGGCACACCCGGTGCGTCCGTCGACCTACCTCGAGATCAACAATTTCTATACGGCGACTGTTTACGAGAAGGGCGCCGAAGTCGTCCGCATGATCCACACGCTGATCGGCAAGGAAGCGTTTCGCAAGGGCATGGACCTGTACTTCGCGCGCCACGACGGCCAGGCGGTCACCTGTGACGACTTCGTCGCTGCGATGGCCGACGCCAGCGGCTTCGACTTTGCACCATTCATGACCTGGTACCACCAGGCTGGCACGCCGATGGTGTCCGCACACGGCGAGTACGACGCGGCCAACAGGCGCTATACACTGACGCTTGGCCAGTCCTGCGCGCCGACACCGGGTCAGCCGGAGAAAGCGCCGTACCTGATCCCCGTAGCCCTCGGACTGATCGGGCCGGAAGGCAACGATTTCGACCTTGGCGACGGTGAGACGACCCGTGTATTGCAGCTCACGCAACCGGAACAGACCTTTGTTTTCGAGAACATTCCGGCGGCCCCGGTTCCGTCGCTCCTGCGCAACTTCTCGGCGCCGGTCGTGCTCGATTGCGCCTCATCCGAAGCCGAACTCGTACACCTGCTGGCGCATGACAGCGATCCGTTCAACCGCTGGGAAGCCGGACAGCGATTGTTCGGCCAGTTGATCCGCGAAGCGGTCGGTAGGTTGGCGAACGGCAAGGCGCCTTTGTGGCCGGTTTCCGTGATCGATGCGGCGCGCAAGGTGCTGGTCGGTGCGGGCGATCCAGCGTTCATCGCTGAAGCACTGACGTTACCCGGCGAATCGACGCTGACCGAGCAGATGGAAATCGTCGATCCGGAACTGCTCTTCGCCGCGCGGTGCGGTCTTGCGCGCTTCCTCGCGCATGGCCTGGAGAGCGATCTGCTGCGTCTTTATCACGCGTTGGCGGCGACCGCGCCGTATCAGCCGGACAACCTGGGCGCCGCCCGGCGGCGTTTGCGCAATCTCTGCCTCGGTTACCTGAACGAGCTTGATTCTCAGGAATACCGGGCGCTGGCGCGCCGGCAGTTCGATGCAACGGACAATATGACCGACCAGTTCGCCGCGCTTTCGGTGCTCGCCAACGCCTCGGGCGAGGAAGGCGAACTGGCGCTGGCCGATTTCTACGCGCGTTGGCAGGGCGAGGCGCTCGTCGTTGACAAGTGGCTGGCCGTGCAATCGAGCAGCCGCCTGCCGGGAACGCTCGCCCGCGTCGAAAGCCTCACGCGACACGCTGCCTTCGATATCCGCAACCCGAACAAGGTGTATGCGCTATTGCGCACCTTTGGCGCCAATCACCGGCATTTCCATGCGGCGGACGGTGCCGGCTATCGCTTCGTCGCCGAGCAGATCGTCCGGCTCGACCCGATCAATCCGCAGGTCGCCTCGCGTCTGGCGCGCAGCTTCGACCGCTGGAAGCGTTTCGACGGCGAACGGCAGCGGCATTCACGCGCTGCGTTGGAATCGGTGCGCAGTCAGGCCGGCCTGTCGCGCGATGTGTTCGAGGTGGTGGACAAGGCGTTAGGTTAAGACTTCGCTCGGGACTTTGCGCCCGAACGTAGCAAGACCCATAGCGCGCCTTCGCCGCCGTCGAATGAAGGCGCGTGGCAGAACGCTAGCACGTCCTTGCGCCGGCTCAGCCAGCTTTTGACGAACTGGCGCAAGATGCCTTCGCGGCCGGGAGAACCATAGCCGCGCCCGTGCACAATGCGCAGGCAGCGCTTGTCGGCCTGCAACGATTCGGCCAGAAAGCGAGCAACCGCATCGTGCGCCTCGTGGCGGTTGAGGCCATGCAGGTCGATGTGGTTCTGGATCGACCAGCGTCCGCGCCGCAGGTCGCGCAGGACGTTGCGCGACACGCCGGCGCGCAGGAAAGAGTCGGCGTCCCCGATGGCGAGCAGATCGTCTATTTCGAGCGGGCCGTGCAGTGCCTCGACGATCACGGCGGCTTCGTCCAGTTCGCGCTGGCGCGGGCGCGGACTCGGCTTGGGCGCTTCGAAAACGACGCGCTCGGGCGCGCGCAAGGGTACGGCGCCATCGACAGCCGCATGGAAGGCGGCCAGTTCTTCGGGCGTTGGCTGCTGCCGAGTCATCCGTTCTTGCGGCGTGTCGTTGCCGATACGCCGCCCTTTCCTCAGGTGTCGAGGCTGTCCAGGTAACGCTCGGCGTCGAGCGCGGCCATGCAGCCGGTGCCCGCCGATGTGCACGCCTGGCGATAGATGTGGTCCTGCACGTCGCCTGCGGCGAAGACGCCGGGGATGCTGGTCTGCGTTGCGTTGCCGCTGCGTCCGCCCTGCGTGACGATGTAGCCGTTTTCCATAGCCAACTGGCCGACGAAGAGGTCGGTGTTCGGCTTGTGACCGATAGCGATGAAGACGCCCATCAGCGCAATGTCTTCCGTCGCACCACTCTTGACGTTCTTTATGCGCATGCCGGTAACGCCGCTCGTGTCGCCGAGAACTTCTTCGAGCACGGAATCCCACTTGATCGTGACCTTGCCTTCGGCGGCGCGTGCCAGGAGCTTGTCCTGCAGAATTTTCTCGCTACGGAACTTGTCGCGGCGATGGACGATGGTGACGTGGCTGGCGATGTTGGCGAGGTAAAGCGCTTCCTCGACAGCCGTGTTGCCGCCTCCAATGACCGCTACTGGCTTGTTTTTGTAGAAGAAACCATCACAGGTGGCGCAGGCCGAGACGCCACGTCCCGAGAATTCCTCTTCCGACGGCAGTCCGAGGTATTGTGCCGAGGCGCCGGTGGCGATGATCAGTGCGTCGCAGGTGTAGGTGCCTGAGTCGCCGATCAGCGTGAAGGGCTTCTCGCCGAGTTGTGCGGTATGGATATGATCGAAGATGATCTCGGTGTCGAAGCGCCGTGCATGCTCTTCAAACTTCTGCATCAGTTCCGGCCCCTGGATGCCTTCCGCGGCAGCTGGCCAGTTGTCGACTTCGGTGGTGGTCATCAGCTGGCCGCCTTGGGCGAGGCCGGTGATCAGGACCGGCTTGAGATTGGCGCGCGCGGCGTATACCGCCGCCGTGTAACCCGCCGGACCGGAGCCGAGGATCAGTAGTTTGCAGTGGCGTGAGGCTTGTGTCATTTCATTCTTCCTCTCGTGGGTAACGTGTTGCGGATTATAGCTTGAATTACATTAGCATTTTCTGATGTATTCCGGAGTTCCGGTCTTGCGTTGATTCGTGCGAACATCGGCACCGCGATTAGTGTCCTATAATCAGACCGAAGTTCTTCAGGCGGCACCCCATCAGCACAGAGGAAATCATGCAAACGGATCAACGCACCGTCGGCGGATTGCCCAGTCAAGCCCTACTGCAAAGCATTCCATTGTTTGCCGGGCTGACCGAGGAGCAACTGGACCATATCGCGAAGATGGCGATTCGCCGCAAGGTGCCGCGCCATTCGACGATCGTTCACGTGGGCGATTGCATCGACGCGCTGTACGTTATCGTCAGCGGCGGCGTAAAGGTACTCAACCGTGATGCAGACGGGCGCGAAGTGATCCTGACGCTGCTCGGCGCCGGCGAGTGTTTCGGCGAGATGGGCCTGATCGATGGTGCTCCGCGCTCGGCCGATGTTGTCACCAACGAGAACTGCGAACTGCTCGTGATTGCCAAGACCGACTTCAAGCGAGCCTTGGCTGAAAACGTCGATCTCTGCCTCAATATCATGAAAAGCCTTGTGCTCCGGCTGCGCGAGGCCAACCGCAAGATCGAGAGCCTGGCGCTGATGGACGTCTACGGGCGCGTCGCCAAGCTGCTGCTCGATTTTTCCGAGCTGGATCATGGCGTCCGCGTCATCAAGCGCAAGGTGACCAAGCAGGATATGGCCAAAATGGTCGGTGCGTCGCGCGAAATGGTCAGCCGCGTGATGAAGGACCTGGAAGGAAGCGGCTACATCCGCATCGAGACCGGGCGCATCGTCCTCACCGAAGACTGAGCGCTGTTCCGTCGCCGGATGATGACCATCGGCTGGCTGTCACGCCCGGCTATAATCCCGTTTTGTCCCGTATCAAGCGATCGTTGATGGCATCGTTGCAAAAAACTACCGGTAGTCGAGTTGTACGCAGTGAACGCAAGGCGTCGAGTCCGCCTAGCCCACTTCCTGAGAAAATCGCGCTGGTTCTGCAGGAATCTCGCTGGCTGGCGTTGATCGTCCTTGCCGCTTTTCTCGGGCTGGCATTGTCCGGCTACAACCGCGCGGATCCGGGCTGGTCACATGCCATGCAGGGTGCGTCGTTGCATAACCCGGCAGGGCGTGGCGGCGCTTGGCTGGCCGATCTGCTGCTCTATCTCTTCGGTCTTTCAGCATGGTGGTGGATCGTGCTCCTGATCGCGGTCGTCTGGTGGGGCTATCGGCGCCTGGACGGTTTGCGCACTGCGGATCGACGGCCGCTCTACATTGCGCTGGCCGGATTTCTCGTGCTGATTGTCTCAAGTAGCGCGCTTGAATCGTTGCGCTTCTACTCGATCGGCGCCGAACTGCCGCTGACGCCGGGCGGCATGTTGGGGCTCGAACTCGGCAAAGCGACGGTACACGCCTTCGGCTACACGGGGGCGACCTTGACGCTGCTTGCCGCATTCGCTCTCGGCTGGAGCATCTTCACCGGCATGTCCTGGCTGACCGCTGCCGAACGAATGGGCGCCCTCGTTGAACTCACATTCAACACAATACGCGGACTGATCGATCGCTGGCAGGACCGGCGCATTGGACGCGAAGTCGCGCGTGAGCGTGAGGCAGTGGTCGAGGTAGAGAAGAAGCGCGTCGAGACGCATGAGCCGATCATCATCGAAGCGCCAGAACCGATCGCCCCGCTGCCGCCCAAGGTCGAAAAACGGATCGAGCGAGAGCGGCAGGTGCCGCTCTTTCCCGAGGCGGTCGAAGGCGGGTTGCTGCCGCCTCTGCATCTGCTCGAGCCGGCGGCCGAGCAGACCGATCTGGTCAGTCCGGAAACGCTCGAGTACACGTCGCGCCTGATCGAGCGCAAGCTGGCCGATTTCGGCGTGCAGGTGCAGGTACTCGCTGCCTATCCCGGCCCGGTGATTACGCGCTACGAGATCGAGCCGGCGGTCGGCGTGAAGGGCGCGCAGATCGTCAATCTGGCCAAGGACGTGGCGCGTGCGCTGTCGATGGTGTCGATCCGCGTCGTCGAGACAGTGCCCGGCAAGTCGTGCATGGCGCTCGAGCTGCCGAATGCCAAGCGCCAGATCGTTCGCCTCTCGGAGATCATTTCGAGCAGTGCCTACCACAACATGTCGTCGCCGCTGGCGATGACGCTGGGCAAGGATATCGGCGGCCATCCGGTGGTCGTCGATCTGGCCAAGATGCCGCACCTGCTGGTCGCCGGGACGACCGGTTCGGGCAAGTCGGTCGGCATCAACGCGATGATTCTCTCGCTGCTCTACAAGTCCGAGCCGGACAAGGTGCGCCTGATCCTGGTCGATCCGAAGATGCTTGAACTGTCGATCTACGAAGGCATTCCGCACCTCCTGGCGCCGGTCGTCGTCGACATGAAGCAGGCCTCCAACGCGCTCAACTGGTGCGTCGGCGAGATGGAGAAGCGCTACAAACTGATGTCGGCGATGGGCGTGCGCAACATCGCCGGCCTCAACCACCGCATCAAGGACGCCGAAAAGGCCGGCAAGCACCTGACCAACCCGTTCTCGCTGACGCCGGAATCGCCCGAACCGCTGGTCGCCATGCCGCACATCGTCGTCGTCATCGACGAGCTCGCCGACCTGATGATGGTCGCCGGCAAGAAGGTCGAGCAGTTGATCGCGCGCCTGGCGCAGAAGGCGCGCGCGGCGGGCATCCACCTGATCCTCGCGACGCAGCGCCCGTCGGTTGACGTGATCACCGGCCTGATCAAGGCCAACATCCCGACGCGCATGTCGTTCCAGGTGTCGTCGAAGATCGACTCGCGCACGATCCTCGACCAGATGGGCGCCGAGGCGCTGCTCGGGCAGGGCGACATGCTCTACCTGGCGCCGGGGACGGGCTATCCGACGCGCGTGCATGGCGCCTTCGTCGCCGACGAGGAAGTGCACCGCGTCGTCGACCATCTCAAGGCGACGGCCGAACCGGATTACGTCGAAGGCGTTTTGACGGGCGGCGGTATCGATGATGAAGGCGAGGGCGGCGTCGAAGGCGAAGCGGGCGGCGATGCCGAGGCCGATCCGCTTTACGATCAGGCCGTCGATATCGTTCTGAAGAACAAACGGGCTTCGATCTCGCTGGTGCAACGGCATTTGCGCATCGGCTACAACCGCTCGGCGCGCCTGATCGAAGCGATGGAAAAGGCCGGCCTGGTGTCGGCCATGGATGGACGCGGCGGACGAGAAGTCATCGCGCGCAAGGAAGAAAATTGATCAAACCAAGCCTGATACGCGGTCTTTTTGCTGCAGCGCTGCTGGCGGCGGCGCAACTTGCCAATGCCGGCGCCATCGACAAGCTGCGCCAGTTCCTCGACGGAACCAAGACGCTGCGCGCCGATTTTACGCAGATGGTCGTCGCCAAGAATGGCAGGAAACCGCAGATGTCCAGCGGCGTGATGATGTTCTCGCGTCCCGGCAAGTTCCGCTGGGAAGTCGTGAAGCCGTACGAACAATTGCTCGTCGGCGACGGCGAGAAGGTCTGGATTTTCGACCCGGACTTGCGTCAGGTAACGGTCAAGAAAGTGGATGCCGCGATCGGTGCGACGCCGGCTGCGCTCTTGTTCAGTGGCGAGGCACTGGAGAAGAATTTCACGCTCAGTGAAGCTGGCGCGCACGAAGGACTCGATTGGGTTGAGGCAATCCCGAAGTCGTCCGACAGCGGCTTCGAGAAACTGCAACTCGGCTTTGAAGGCAACGAGCTCAAGGCCATGCAATTGCAGGACAACTTCGGCCAGACGACGTCGCTGGCCTTCTCGCGCATTGAGCACAATCCCCCGATCGCCGCGACGCAGTTCCGCTTCACGCCGCCCGCCGGAGTCGATGTCATCGGTGACTGACCTTTTTGCCCAGACGCACGCGGTCCCGCTCGCCGAGGCGCTGCGCCCGAAAACGCTCGACGAGGTGATCGGCCAGCAGCATCTGCTCGGACCAGGCAAGCCGCTGCGGCTGGCCTTCGAGGCGCGAAAGCTGCATTCACTGATCCTGTGGGGGCCTCCCGGCGTCGGCAAGACGACGTTGGCACGCCTGATGGCCGACGCCTTCGACGCCGAGTTCATGGCGCTCTCGGCCGTCTTCTCCGGCGTTAAGGACATCCGCGAGGCGGTCGCGCGCGCCGAGATGACACGGGCGCAGAACGGCCGCCAGACGATCCTCTTTGTTGACGAAGTCCATCGCTTCAACAAGGCGCAGCAGGATGCCTTCCTGCCCTACGTCGAGGGCGGTTTGCTGACCTTCGTCGGCGCGACGACCGAGAATCCGTCGTTCGAAGTCAATTCCGCCTTGCTCTCGCGTGCCGCGGTGTATGTGTTGAAGTCGCTGTCGGACGACGAGATGGCGCAGCTCTTTGCGCGCGCCTGCCGCGAGGCGCTGGCCGACCTGAGCTTCACGGACGAGGCCAAGCAGCGTTTGATCGCGCAGGCCGACGGTGACGCGCGCCGCCTGATCAACCTGCTCGAACAGACACGTACTGCGGCGTTGACCGCGAAGCGCGCGCAAGTCGATGCGGCCTTCCTCGACAACACTCTGGCGCAGAGCCTGCGCCGCTTCGACAAGGGCGGCGACGCCTTCTACGACCAGATCTCGGCGCTGCACAAGTCGGTGCGCGGTTCGAACCCCGACGCTGCGCTCTACTGGTTCTGCCGCATGCTCGATGGTGGTGCCGATCCGCGCTACCTGTCCCGGCGTCTCGTGCGCATGGCATGGGAAGACATCGGTCTGGCGGATCCCCGCGCTGCGCAGATTGCTGGCGAAGCGGCAGCGACCTACGAGCGCCTCGGCTCGCCGGAAGGCGAACTGGCGCTGGCCGAAACGGTGATCTATCTCGCGCTGGCGGCCAAATCGAACGCTGCCTACGTCGCGTATAATGCCGCGCGTGCTTTCGTTGCCAAGGACGGTTCGCGGCCGGTGCCATTGCACCTGCGCAATGCGCCGACCAAGCTGATGAAAGCGCTCGATTACGGCAAGGAATACCGCTACGCGCATGATGAAGAAGGCGCCTATGCGGCCGGAGAGAATTACTTCCCCGAAGGCATGCCGCCGCCCGATTGGTACCAGCCGGTGCCGCGCGGGCTGGAGATCAAGATCGGAGAAAAGCTCGCGCACCTGCGTGAACTCGATCGCGACGCGCTGAAAGCGGCGGCGGGTTCCAGGGAAACCAAGAATCAAGAAACGATCAAGGACTGAAAATGCTCGATATACAACTGCTGCGTAACAACATCGACGCCGTCGCCCAAAGGCTCGCCACGCGCGGCTACACGCTCGACACGGCGACCTTCCAGAAGCTCGAAAACGAGCGCAAGACACTGCAGACGCGCACGCAGGATCTGCAGGCGAGTCGCAACAGCCTGTCGAAGCAGATCGGCATGCTAAAGGGCAAGGGCGAGGACGCGTCCGCCGTGATGGCCGAGGTCGCTTCCATGAAGAGCGAGCTCGAAGCCAACGAAGTTCGCCTCGGCGAACTGCTCAAGGAGTTCGATGCCTTCGTCGCGACGATCCCGAACGTGCCGCAGGAAAGCGTGCCGGTCGGCAAGTCGGAAGCCGACAACGTCGAAGTGCATCGCTGGGGCACGCCGCGCAGCTTCGACTTCCCGGTCAAGGACCACGTCGACCTGGGCGAGTCGCTCGGCCAGCTCGACTTCGCCACCGCCGCCAAGATCGCCGGCGCGCGTTTCTCGCTGATGAAGGGCGGACTCGCCAAGCTGCACCGCGCGCTTGCGCAGTTCATGCTCGACGTACATACCCAAGAGCACGGCTACACCGAAGTCTATGCGCCATACCTGGTCAATGCCGCAAGCATGACCGGCACCGGCCAGCTGCCGAAGTTCGAGGCCGACCTGTTCAAGATCCTGCGTCCTGATGCCGAACCGTTGTACCTGATCCCGACCGCCGAAGTGCCGGTGACCAACATCGTGCGCGACGAGATCCTCGCGGCCGACGCGCTGCCGCTGAAATTCGTCTGCCACACGCCGTGCTTCCGTTCCGAGGCCGGTTCCTACGGCAAGGACACACGCGGCATGATCCGCCAGCACCAGTTCGACAAGGTCGAACTCGTCCAGATTGTGCCGGCCGAGCAATCCGACGCCGCGCTCGAAAGCCTGACGCGGAACGCCGAAGTCATCCTGGAAAAGCTCGAGCTTCCCTATCGCCGCGTTGCCCTTTGCACCGCCGACATGGGCTTCTCGTCGGCCAAGACCTTCGACCTCGAAGTCTGGCTGCCCGCGCAGAACACCTATCGCGAGATTTCCTCATGCTCGAACTTCGAATCGTTCCAGGCGCGCCGCATGCAGGCCCGCTACCGCAACGACAAGAACAAGCCGGAACTCGTACATACGCTGAACGGCTCCGGGCTCGCCGTCGGTCGCACGCTGGTCGCGATCATGGAGAACTACCAGAACGCGGACGGCAGCATCACCGTGCCGACAGCATTGCGTTCCTATCTCGGCGGCAAGGAAGTAATTACCGCATAAACACCGGGAGTCCGGGTTTGTAGGTGGTCTGCAACGGGTGGCTTATGCCGCCCGTTGTGGTTTGTGCGGTGGATGCCAAAGCACGGGTCGAGTGTTCGTGGCGTTTGAGGATATCGACGAACATCCGGATGTTCTCGACCATGATCACGGCCTCGCCACCACGTCCGCGCCCCGATTTGAGTCGCTTGTAGTACTGCTCCTTGGCAAGGAGCGGTAGCACCTTCTTCATCTCGTACCAGGAGTCGGCATTAGCCTTCAGCGTTCTCGCGATATGCCGGGCCGCTTTGAGGTGGCCCATCCCGAGGTTGTAGGCGGCGAGCGCAAACCACATTCGGTCCGGTTCCTTGACCTCGGGCGGCAGGGCGTTGCGCAGGTGGCCCAGGTACTCGGCGCCGGCCCGGATGCTCTGTGTCGCATCGAGACGGTTGCTTACACCGCGTTCGTCGGCCGTGTCTTCGGTCAACATCATCATGCCGCGCACGCCGGTTGGGCTGGTGGCCAGCGGATTCCATTGCGATTCCTGGTAAGCCAGCGCGGCGAGCAATCGCCAGTCGATGCCGGTTTCTGCCTGTGCCGTTTCGAAAACAGGCCGGTATCGTGGCAGCACCGTCCGGATATCCTCGACGAAGCGCACGCTGTCGAGCGTCGTGAGTCGAGCGACGTGGCCAAAATAGCGATCCTTGAGACGATCCATCTCGCCATCGTTCTGCAAGCGATCGATGAAAGCGTTGGCTTTCGCGACAAGTTCTGGATCGACCTTGGGGCCGAACAGCCAGACGATCGGGTGTTCTTCGCCGATCGCGAGGGAACTCTGCAACTCCGGATAGTAGTTCTCGCCGATATCGAACTCGGCACTGCTGATCAGAGCAGCCTCGATGCGCCGCGTCGCAACGCTTTCCATCAGGTCGAGTTCGCTCTGCTTTTGCGTGGGGGAGACGACGAGGCCGGATACTGAGTCCTTGAGTCCGAGTAACAGCGCTTCTTGTCTTGAACCGGCGACGGCATGCACGGTCTTCCCGGCGAGTTGATCGGTGCCGGTGATCGGAAGTGATGCCTCGTGCGTTACCAGAACGCTATGGCTTCTTGCATACGGCAAGCTGCTGCGAATGTCAGTGTGATCGCTCGGGGATTGCCAGGCCGCTGCCATGTCGGCCTCTCCGTTGGCAAGGCGCTGTAGCAGGTCAGTGTCGCTCGCAGCGACCTCGATTCGGAAACTGGCCCCAAGTTCCTGCATGAGGCGTTTGGCGAGGTCATGATCGAAGCCGGAGGCGCCAGCCGTTTCCCCAACCGGATGGGCAGTTGATCCGACTCGCGTCAGAATAGTGAAGTCGCGTTTCCGTTCCGTCGTCTTGATCGAAAAAAGCGAGTCGCTTCCGTGGCCGGTCAAAAAAAGTAACAAGAAAACTATGAATAAGCGCATCCGTATTTTGAGTTGTGCTAGAATGCTGCGCTCTAGCGGAGAGGTGGCAGAGTGGTCGATTGTACCTGACTCGAAATCAGGCGTACTGCAAGGTACCGAGGGTTCGAATCCCTCCCTCTCCGCCAAGAAGCAAGAAGAAAAGCACCTTTTTAGGTGCTTTTTTTGTATTTCTACCATTGTTTCTACCAATGGAGAAATGCGGCGTTTTTGAGAAGATAACGTCTGTGTCTGTGCGCACTTGGCAGATGCCAGTGCGTTTAAGGGCTGCCTCGCGCCGCTGCGATCCTGAGGTTGGTGGTGTATGGCAAGCGTCCGTTTGCCTGCCCCGAGGCGGCAACGGCCTATCTTTTCCACTATATCCATCGGGTGGCCATTGCGTATGGGTGACTGGTGGCGATGAACGATGACAGCGGCTGAGGTCAAATCGCCATAGGCCCCGGCCTACCTGGACTGTGCAGCAGCACTTCGTGGTTTCGTCCCTGGAAGTTCTTTCAACATAGGTCCGCAGACGCTTGCGCGTCCTGCACCTTGTCATGTGCAAGGCAGACGCCAACCAAACGTAAACCAAAGCGGACGTGGCTAGATTGGTAGTCTCGGGCAGCAACAAGGCAGAAAAGTGCCGTTGATTGATCTCGTATCAAGCCCAATACGGATATGATTTCAGGATTCAGAATAATGAGCGCTGTTGGGCGGCATAAGCGCAATAGAAAATGTCGAATACTGATGAAAACATCGATACCGTCCGCGCATCTCGTGCAGGCCACACTTTCCACGAGAGATGGGCCGCCAGACGAGCATTGCAATTGGTCTTTCCAAATGACGGTTTATCTGCGATTGCCGTAGAGGGAATTTCATCGACCGAAACCGCGATCCCCGGTGCGCAGGCCGAAGAGGTGGCCGACCTTGTCCTCTATTATGGCCACGGAGACAATTTTCAGACCTGCGAGCGACTCGAAACCGTTCAATTCAAGTACAAGCTCCGCGAAGAGGCTGTCACAGCGGCCTATCTAAAAAAGACAATCGAGAAGTTTGCCGACACAATTCTTGGCTACGATAAGGCGGCTTCGGCAACCGACGTCGACAAAAAGGTATCGTTCAGTTTCGTCACAAACTCGGTCTTCGCGGAAAATCTCTGGGACGCAATAAAATCGCTCATTGAAGGCACAACGCCTTCGGGCTCCGGCGCAGCCACTCAGGCTCGCAACCTAAAGAAATGGTGTGCCAACCGTGGCCTAACGGATTCAAGCCGTCTCTTCTCGAAGATAGCTTTTCGAGCCGGGGAGCAGGGCCTTGCGGGTCAAGACAACGCGCTCAGGCGAACGCTCACCGACTGGTCGGCCGGCGCCGATTCAGAAGCTAGGCTCCGTCTTCATGGGCTCCAGGACCTCGTCCTCAAGAAGGCAGGCCCAAGCGGTCAGGGAAAAAACCTAATTCGCCGCGAAGATGTCTTAGATGCCCTTGATTGCGAGCCAGAAGACCTTTTTCCAGCCGACACTCGCTTCATCGACGTAGGAACTGTCGTTGAGCGCGTTGAACTTTCGACTGTCTGTGACTTGGTCAAGGTGACAGAGCAGCCCGTCTTCATCCATGCGGAGGGCGGAGTCGGCAAAACCGTGTTTGTCCAAAGCCTCGCTTCGAGGATGGCGAACGAATTTGAGGTCGTCGTTTTTGACTGCTTCGGTGGCGGTTCCTACCGCTCAGACAATCATGCACGGCACCTCCCAAGAATCGGGCTGGTGCAGATCGTCAACGAACTAGCTTCACGGACACTATGTGATCCGATGCTGCCGGGCGGCGATGACAGTCGCAGAATAGTCAAGGCAGCGTGGAGACGACTTGCTCAAGCTGCAAAGGCAATCCGAAGTCAATCGAAAAAGCTCGGTTTGCTTATCATCGTCGATGCTGTGGATAACGCCCAACTCGAAGCCGACTACCGTCATGAAGAGGCATTTCCGAAGATTCTTCTCTCGACCATCGACGAAGACTCGATCGACGGCGTGAAGTTACTCCTTACTGCGCGCACGCACCGGAAAGACAAGGTCATTGGCCGCTCCGCGGTGAAAGAGGTCGAGCTTGGGCCATTCTCCGATCCAGAGGCCCGCGAATTTTTGAAAGATCGCAAGCCAGGTGCTTCCGGCTTGGAGGTAGCTACAGCCTTGGCACGATCCGGCCGGAACGCGCGTGTTCTAAACTACCTCGTTCAAACTTGGGAGACGAATGTCCTCGGTAAAACGTCAGCCCCCCCTATTACTGTCCCTGAAATTATCGCTCAAAATTGCACCAAGATTGTCTCGGATCTTCATGTTGTAGGATGGCCGGATTCCGAGGTAACAGAATTCTTCGTCGCGCTGTCACTCCTTCCTCCGCCCATTCCGCTCGAGGAACTGGCAAACGCGCTTGGGTGGTCTGCGGCTCAGGTGAATACCGCTGCATCGGATTTGGCCCCAATGCTCGAAATCGCCTCGCACGGTGCGATCTTCAGAGACGAACCAACGGAAACTTATGTCCGGGAGACATATTCCAAGCAACCCGCGGCTCAAAGAACCATTGCCGACCGCCTTCTGTCATCTCAGGCGACATCGGTTTATGCCGCTGAAGCGCTACCGCACTTTCTAGTCGTCATCAAAGATAGCGACCGAGCGTTCGCGCTCGCTAATTCAGCCGATTTCCCAACAACTGTGCAGTCTGAGTTCGGTCGCCGCAGGTTAACGCTTGCGCGGCTTCGCGCCGCTTTTAGATTGGCGGTAGTGGAAGATGACTTCGACCGAATGCTTGGTCTTAGCATGCGGCTGGCGCAAGCCGCAACGGCAAATATGCGGGGCGATGGGTTCATTCGCAGATCGCCTGCTATTGCGATGGTACTGGGTGACGCTGACGCCTATCGCCGCCTTTTTGCTGATCGGTCGGGATGGCGTGGTGCCAGAAGTGCGCGACTAACGGTTGCGCATCACTTTGCTGGTGACACCGAAGAAGCGCTAATTCAGTGCGAGAGCACTGTTCGGTGGATTAACTGGCACATCAAACAACCGCATGACGAGACACACCACGACCGCACAGGTCCAGGGGGTGACGATTACGCGGCGGTGCTATTCCAGCATGTGATCGAAGGCAAATTTGGCGCGGTCGATCACAACCTCGCTCGCTGGAATATGCGCTTCTCGCTGTCCGTGAGCGAGGATCTTCTGCATCTGCTAGTGCTGTTCGACCGAGCAAAAGGAACGACGGTGCTCGCGGATCTTGTGTCTTTTGTCGTAAGCGAACAATGCACGGCGCAGGCGCTCAAGCTGCGGCTCCTCTCTCGCCCTCGCTATCTAAGTCGACAACAGGTGAAGGCGCTTGCGAAGGCGATTAGGGCGTTTGCGCCCGCCGTCGAAGACAATGATGTGGGCTTCCCAATTGAGTCCGAGCGAGAGAACAGTGGAGACATTGAGCAGGCGGCTTTGACAGCGCTCTTCTACAGTTCGCGGGCATCGGCCGCAGCGATCATCCGCCATGCATCGCTCATACGCCCATCGACCTACAACTATGGCGAGCGCTATGGTGACTCAAGTGCTTGGAACCCAATTCTCCGCGCCTGTATTCGAGCCTGGGCTGCGGGAAGGACTGTTGGCTATCACGACTTACTGCCGAACGACGTGAAGGTTACCAGACAGGCAAAGGCTATCTCGAACAAGACAGAGCTGGTGGCGTTCCTGCAGGGACTACGCAAAACCGTGCCAGCCAGTCCCGGCAAACGGGGCGCCAAGAAGGAGGTCCGTGCGAGATTTGGTGACCGGGAACGGGAGGATATTAGCAATGGCATTGAGCTAGCGCTCGCGTTGACGCGGCCTATCGAGGATGCCGTTCTTTCCGGTAAAGGCATAACGAGAGCGAATGTCAGCGACTTACTAGATGGGTGGAGTAAGTACATGCGCGATGGCGTTCATTGGAGGGCTGAAAGCGCACAGGATTTGCTTGCACACACCGTTGGTTTCGGCTGTGTCCGCATCCTGCTGAACCATGCGTCCATAATACTGGCCGACCAAGCCGAGGAAATAATCAAGCGGATTTCCTCCGCAGGGTATTCCGTCCAACAGCAGATCAATGTGTTGGGGCTGCTTGTTCAGCGGCCGTCTCTCTATGAGCTTGCAGGCAAATTCGCACAGCACGTCGCGGAACAAATCCACCAAGATGACAACATTGAACAGCGTGGTGATTCCTACTTGGAACTTGCTACTTCTTTGATGCCCATGAGCATCGATGAGGCTCGTGAATACTACCGGCAAGGTCTGGCCCAGCTGGACCAAATGGGAGGAGAAAGCTACGAGCAAATCTACTCACTGCTCCATTTTGCGAGTGCCCAGCAAGGTGGATTTATAAAGCCTGCACTGGCCCAGCGGTTAATGAACCTTTGCCAGACCATTGTGCGGAACGATTCAAGAAAATTCGGGTGGACGTTGTTCGCGCATGCCGCAGCCAATTCAATAGGTTTTCCGGCAATAGCCAAGCTCGTGCGTTGGCACGACCAGGAAGTGGCGGACTTGTCTTACGGATTGCCCCAGCTTGCATGCTTTATGGCCAAGAATGGAAATCTCGATCCACGCCGCGCAGGCCTTCTCCTCACGATTTGTGAAGATCACGGCTGGTGGGACTGGCGATCAGGCGATGGGGTCTCCGACCTATTAAAGCTGTCCGATCCCGCTGACCAGAGGCGGATCTTCCAGGCAATCCTCACAAAACTCCGCGCTGAGTACCCTTTCGGTGGCTGGCCATCACTTTGGGAAGGCTTTCTGGAAACGGGCAATCAGTACCCAAACGCAATCAGCACCGAAGAGCGAGATGCGATCGAACAACTCAGGGCGCGGGCAAAACGCAAGCAGGACGAAGTTAATAGTCGCAATAATTCATCACCGGACTTCCTGGCTGTTAAAACCCCAAAGCCAAGCGAAGAAGAGATTGCAAGCGTCATCGCGACGTTGGTCTCGGGCTGCGACCCGACCTCAGCAACTTCGATCGATAAAGCACTGCAGAGTATCGCGACGGACGACAGACTTTCCTATGTTGCTCGGCAGCGCTTCATCCTCGGATTGAGTGCCGCATGCCCGTACCCTAAGCGCCTGCCTTTTTTGTTCGCGGTCTGCGACGCGGCCGAGCTGAATATGTCTCAGTCGCTGGACATACTCGCCGAGTGTCTTGCCGCCTGGAACAACTCATCCAAGCACCTTGCTTCCAATACAAAAACACTGGTTGAACGGTTATTCGAATGCAAGAGCGCCGAGCTTTTCGAAAGCCAGTTCTCCAACGTCGCGCGCGGAATCCGCCAGTTGTCGGATTTGTGCAATGACAATCGCTTTGTGTTGCAGTTGGTGCTCCGCAAGGTTGCCTCTGATGAGGTCGAGCTCAACGGTGATGAGTGGCTGCAACTGGCCACCGCGCTATGTGGCGTAACATCGGGCAAAGCAGGTCTTGATGCCCTGGAGCTATTGCTGTCCGGGCCAGCGTCTCGCATCGCCGACGAGATCGGAGAGGGACCATTTCGCACGGACCAAGCAATCGGGGAGAACGAAGTGGAGTTCTTTGCCGATGTCGTTTGGCACCTGCTCGGCGTGGACGATGCTTATGTCCGCTGGACGGTTGCGAGAGGGCTGAAAACACTTGTCGAGCTGGGGCTCAAAGACGACCTCGTCATATTGCTCGGCCGCTTTGACCAAAGAGAGGTCGTGTCCTTAGCCTCGGCAAATCGGAAGCATTCGTTCCAAAACTCCCAGCAGTGGTTGCTAATGGGTCTGGCGCGTGCCGCTTTGCACCACCGACAAACCATGGGGGCCCTTCGGCCAAAACTGCTGTCGCTCGCTCAACGAAGCGACCTGCACGTTATGCACAAAGTCCACATCGCTAGGTGTCTGCGGCACATTAGTAGTGAAAGGGGGCGCGATGAGGAGTTGAAAGCACTGCTCAAACAGATCAATCAGCCTCCATGCGGGTTTGTCACCAGCGACACCTATCCGCATGCTGCGAAACCTACATCCGGCTTTCGCTTCGATTACGAATTTGAAAAACATGAGATCAGCGCCCTCGCTCGGCTGATCAATGTCGCACAGGCAACCGTCGAAGATGCAATCGCGGCTGAGATTAAGTGCCGATGGCCGGATGCCACTTCGTTGGACTCTTTCCCTGGGCGCGAGCGGCACCAGTGGGATCGTGGTGATCGATATGAATCCTACCGGGAGCATATTCAAAGACATGCATTGCTTAATGCTGCCACCAGCCTACTAGAGACACTTCCGGTCGTCGTTCGGCCCTACGAAGCAGGAGGTCGCTCACCTTGGTTGGAATGGCGCGATCGCTACGACATCACTTTCGATGACGGCTCGTGGTTGTCTGACCGAAAGGATCCTGTTCCTCAGCAGGCAAAAGAGGATCTGTTGGGCAAAAGGATCGGCCAGCAGGAAACACTGCAGGATAAAGATACATTGCTGCTGAAACTGGGCTTCTTGAATCCTCCCATCGACGCGCTAATTCCTCTTTATGGGCGTTGGACATCGCCCGACGGCGTGCACGTAAGTATCACGTCGGCACTGACTGAGCGAAAAGGGGCCATAGGTCGCTGCATGGAATTCGCAAAGCAACCAAGCCATGATTTTTGGCTGCCAGAGTTTTGGGACAACGGGTATTATGACAGCCGCTATCGTCAGGCGAGTCCTTTCGCTCCATTGGTATGGGCACCCGAGACCCATAGTCTCGGTATCGACATTGGCGACGAAATTGCTGCTCAGGGACCGAGCGGGAGGCCTCGTCTTGGGATTGAGCTCACGAAAGACCTAGCGTTGGTAAATCGCCCAAACAGCGGTGATTGGCTTACGGCTGATGAAGATCTAGCACTTAGAAGCCAGGTCTGGGGCAGTTGGAAACCCGATCCCGACCAAAGGCATTCTCGCCATCATGATGATGGCGAGATCTTGTGGGCTTCGCCCGATTGGCTTGCCGCAACACTGTTGCTCCTAAAACGACGACTAGTTTTTACGGTGACGGTTCATAAGTATCGATCGTCGCGTGGCTACGACTCTTCAAGTGGTGCCAAATCCGTGTTTGTTGGACTCAGAGCGGATGACGGTTCGCCGAGACTTTGGCCTGCAAAAAAAGCATCGACACAAAACTATTGAAATGCTCGGATTAATCATTGGTCAATCTATTTTGCATAATGATTTTGTGCCGCAGTTACGCATTGGCTTCCTTTGCAATGGCGCGAATGATTCGGGTGCGAGCTTGAGCGCGAGCAGCGAGGAGAATGTCCTCCCCCGTCTGCTTAAGCCATTCCATGAAGCGCTGAAGACCATGACGGGTGTTTGTCTCGTCGCGACAGTTTGTAATAAAGGCGAACTGCACCTTTTGAATCGGGTCAGCGACGAATATACCGAAGGGGGCAGTAACCAATGTCGCATCAGCAAAGCCGAGCATCTTGGCCGCCTGTGATTCTGTTGCAGATTTATGACACGCAATAATGTGCAGTGGCCCGCAACGTGGGGCCTTTAGAATTGGTACAAGGCGATGATCGCGTAGAAATGGTTGACCGACGAGTTCCTTAGCTTGCCCCACCGTCAGCGACGCGGGGATGGCGTGCGGTTCAACTAGAATCTGTTGTCCGTCCAGCTCGATAAATACGTTTGTCGTACTTTCAAATGAACCGTTTCGCGCCAATAGCGCTTCGCGCAGCACCCGAACCATCTCCTTTTGCCGCGCTCCAAAGTCCAAACGTGACCAATCTAGAGCAGCACCGCTGTGAAACTTTCCCTTCGCTGCATCGCGCACACCAGCTTGGGCCAGGGCAATGACAGAATCGTGCAGAGCTCCCATTACCCGTTCTTTAAGTTCAGCCACGGTCGTGACTGTCCCGCCCCGGAAGAGGCTCTGCTTGGAAAGCTCGTCCTGGAATCGCTGGTTGCGGATGCCTGCCGCATCCTTCGTAATTGAGATATTGCCAAGGGAAATTAGGCGGACCTTGGCTGGTGCAACGGAAAGTCCCGTCATCATTTCGGCGTGGCATATACCAACATCACCAGAGCCGTCTGCCCATCCTGCATTGCCGTTGCTGATCACTATCAGGATGTCGCAGTCTTTCACCGCTTGGATACAAACATCCCAAGAATCCCAATTTCCTCCTGCGGGTGGCGCTTCCTCATTAATCCAGACCTCGAAAGCTCCACAACCAGCGATCGTCAAGGCTTCGATTTCATTCCGGAGTTCTTTGCGTATCTCCGAAAGCGTGGTGGCGGCCCCAGTTGGGAAGGTGTCAATACAACGACTGGATAGCATAACGCGGAGTTTGGATGACTTAGCCATGCTTGGTGGTTCCCTTTGGTGATTTTTCTCAACAAACCTTCGGTCTATATTTCAAGCTTGACGATTTCGGCGCCAATCTCGGTGGACATACGGGGCTGGGGTTTCAGGAAAAATGTACGAGTGCCCTCGCTCTAGAGGTCAGGTCAGCGAAAACTCAATGGGCCACAAGAAGTACGGACCAAATCGGGACTTAGCTACAAACTCCACGCCAGCCAGTTCGCCTTTTGGCGTCAACGCGTATTTGTCGCCGTCGGGCTGAATGTAGCCCTGTTCGGCGGCCCGCTCCAGAAATGGCGCGGTCTTCAAGCCAAAGCGCTGCGCGATCTTCGAAGTGGTCTGTTTCTCAGTGGCGCTTTCAACTACTACGTCCTTACGTTCGTCGTCTGCCGCGCTTTCTGGTTCTGTTGCCACGCGTTCCAGGGAGATCCGTACCTCATCGCTGATCCGAATGATCCGCTGGGCTTCGTCGTAGGCATCTTTGTACAACTGCCCGTCTTCAGAACGCTGAATCAGGATGCCCATTTCGTTGTTGTTGACCTGGCTGAACTCGTACAGGTTGAGGCTGGTCACGATGCACATGTTTTCGTTCATGTAGCACTTGGCATGCAGATTCTTGCAAAAGCTCGTGCGAATGTAGGTTAAGCCGCGTAGCCATTCGATTTCCTGGGGCTGCAACTCACTCTTGCCATAGACGATTCGCACATCTATTTTCAGCCGATTCTTGTCGGCCAACAGCTCTTTCATCCGGTCGTTCAGCTTGAGAAACGGACTGATCAACACCAACCGATCGGATGCTTCCTTGATCATCTCTTCAAGGAAGTAGTTTGTCGCGCTTGTGTTCAGAAACTTCGCCATGATCTCCCTCTGCCGCATTGAATCGACATATTCTAACCCGGTCGTCTGCGTGGAAATCGAGATGGCACGCACGGCAACGCCGGACGGTTTCGCTAGCCGATGGCAAAGCCCCTTGCCCCGATCGCAAATACCCTCCCTCCCGACCTCGCCCGCAAACCAGCTGGCGAGGTCGTATGCTGACCGATACACGAACTAAGCCGCAGCCACTTTCTGCGCCAGTTTCACAGCTAACGAAGAGCCCGTCACCCTCTGCGCACCATCAGCAGTTGATTCCTCTACGGATCGAATACTATCGTCCATCTCGCTTGCCCCCGTCTCCGGAAAGAACTCCTCCACAATCGCCGGAACCTCCTCCTCCCCATCCTCAAAAGCCCCATTCGCGATCGCCTGACGCGCCACCATTTCCAACGCCTCGATCGCCACCCCGGCCGATTCATCCTGCGCCGCCGTGTCCTTCGCCTGCGCTACCGCCGCTGACAAGGTCATGCCGTCGCGCAGACACAAGTCCACGTAATAGATCGGCGCCCGACGTGACTGCGTCGTAGATTTCGCGCGCAGTTTCAGGAGCAGCGGCAAATACCGCGTCTGACCACCGCTCACCGCCTCGAAGTAATGCAGCCGTGCCGACAGGGTGCGGATCGAATTGAACCCCGTCGTCCGGAAGATGAACGAGCCCAGTTCATCCCCTTGGCCGTCAATGCGTACGTTCAATCGGCCGTAAGGCTTGCAGCCGCCTTTTCGGCCCACCTCGCACCCATCCGGCGAAGGGCAAGAAAACTCCCGGATTCCATCGCTCGTGACTCCCTTGGCTGTTTCCCCATTCCCGACACAGACCGGCCGTCCCGTTGTACGGTCGAACAGGCTGTAGTCGGCGCGCAGGTTGAGATCACTGGCGTTGAAGAGCAGCGTCACCGGAATCTCCCGGAGTTTACCGTTGGTCACGCCGTCCACCAGTTTTTGGTGCAAGGGATGAAGTAACCAGCCATCCTTGTTCTGGCTCTGCGTTGTGATGGTAAAGCTGTCATCCTTCTCGGGCATACGTTTGCCGTTACGTTCGACCACCTTGCCGATCGAGATCCGCCCGATGACCGGCGGTGTAATCGCCAGACCTTTGATCATGAATTTCTCCTTTCCAGAAATTGAAAAAGGCCCCACACCGTAATCGGTGCAGGGCCATGCGTGAAACGTGGTGATGGGACTTGGTGGTTTGTGATGTCCTGCGTGGTCTTGCCGGGCGCGCCCTGGTCTTTCCTGGGCTACCCGACCACAAACCGCCGACTGCCGATGCGCGTGATACCGTAGTCCTGTAACAGCTCCGGCCGATCGCGCAGCAAGGCCGAGACATCGAGCACCTGACTATCCTTCGCCTTCTTCCAGGTCACCTTGCCCGTCTCGAAGAGCGCCACACTGGCATTCCCCATCGCCTGCTGCAGCCGTTGTTTGAACTGTGCTTCGCGTAACTCGTCTTCGGCGATCCGGCCACGGATGGCCAGCAGATCCGAGAACGTCGCCGACAGTTCACAGTCCTCGGTGAAATCCACCGTCGTTCCCGTATCCTCCGGGAACAGACAGCGCAAGGCCAAGTCCGCCGAGTCCGAGCCATCAGCCGGTGGCGGTTCATCGCGTTGCACGTAACCCCAGAAGACGCGTTCCAGTTCAATCAACTGGCCGATCATTCGTTCGTTACGCTCGATGCGATGAATCTCCAGATGCTGGCCACCGAGCAAGACCGCCACATCGGCCGCCTGTTTGCCGGTGACGGCCAACTGGTGGTGGACCTGCAGTTGCACATACTCTGGCACACCGTCTTTCCACAGGCGCGCCCCATTGATCCCGGCCGTCTTGCATTCGAGGATCTGCACATCGTTCGCACCAATGACTTCCCTGTCGATATTGGCCAGCATCCACGCCTTGTCGGGATCCGGATGCTGGAGGACGGCATTGATCTTCCTGACCCGGTGGCCGGTGCGTTTCGTGTAGTGCGCGGCGACGATCGGTTCGAGGATGTTGCCCCAATACATCGGGCTTTCTTCATCGTGCGGATCGACGGTCGGCAGACACTCGCCACGGCCGGTCTTCTCCATCCACAGTTCGAGCTGCGATTTGTACGGATTCAGGCCCACAGCGGCCGCGGCATCGGAACTGCCGATGCCCTGCTTGCGCACGTCGAGCCATTCGTCGCGGGGAAGATCCAGGGTTTTGACCAGGCGCAAGGCGGGTCGGGGTTTGGGTGGGTTTACAGGTGCACGTACTGCGGGGGTGGTCATGTTGGGCTCCTTGGAAAAAGAAACACCCCGGTCAATCCGAAGATCGAACGGGGTGAATGGATCTGACTCAAAGGCGTCAGTGAGAGGGGTGCGACGTTTTCAGTTTTTTGAGCGCATAAGGTCGCCAAACACTCTTGTTGATTCTTGTTGATCATTGAAGGACAAGGCCGGGGACGCCGCCCGGCAACCAGTTCAGGCGGCCAGTTTCATCGCTTCGTGGAACGCTTTCTCCTTGATGGCAGCCCCTGGACCGAACCACGCGGAATCGAGACGATGGTCGGCACTGCGTGCCCGGCGGTGCTGATCGACGTACTCGGTCACGCCGTTCAACAGTCCCCAGGCCGTTCCCGCCGCCGATGGCAATTCGCTGCCTTTTCCTTCCCCGGCATACAGGGCATACACCGATTGAATCGCCTTGGTGTTCGGCTGGTCGTTGAGCGGTAAGGACGCATCGCCGAGAACATCGACGAGAAAGCGCATCGCTTCGAACTTGTTCACCGGACGATCGGCCAGACGGTGCATCGAGGTGACGAAGCGGTCCCAACTGGAGAGTCCGATGCCCAGCGATTCCTTGACTTGCTTCGGATCAAAGGCCGTCGAGTGCGGTACCTTCACTGCGCCGCCACTGTTGCCAACGGCCATCTGCAAGGTGTTGTTGCAGACGACCCGGACACTGGTGAATTGCGCCGTCGTGCACAGCGTGCCGTCGCAACTGGTGGCCAGAAGCAGATACGCCTTGACCGCATCGTTGCCGCGCAACAGGGTTTCCTGACCGGTCCGTGCCAGGGCCCAGAGCTTCTTGCCGCCCTTGAGGACTCCGGCCGTTTCCAGCTCGAAACCTCCGACGCTGACGAGGTCGCGGTAGAACTCGAGCACTTCTGCAGGTTGGACGACCTTGTAGCGTTTCGAGACGACGGACAAGGCTTGCCCGGAATCGGAACGGAACAGGACCTTGTGATCCGGTTTGGTCTTGAGATGCAGGCCTTCGTTGCCGGAAATGGAAAAGAGAACATCGGTCTCGCGGATCGACCAGTCCATGCCGGCCTGACGTTGCCAGACGGAAATGGGTTGCTTGGGAGAGAGACGGTGGCCGAGACCGTGCCAGGGGGTGTCCCCGACATAGGCCATGGTTTGAACTTCGTGTGCCATGTAAAACCTCCAGATGGAAAACGGCCAGGGTGAGCCACCGGGGTTGCCGGTAGTCATCCTTGGCCGTGATGTGGATGGGGTGAGAATGAAAGTGAAGTGAAGCGGAAGTGAAATGAAACGGAAGCGGAATGACTCGGGATGAATCAGTGCGACACCGAGCCAGGTAGAACGGATGAACGGGAAGCGCTGACTATGGCGAGACGCCGTCAGCCGAACTCATCAACGTGCGGACTGACGCGCTCGGTGAAACAGTGACCGCAATCCAGACAACGGTAGTTGGCGAGGATGTGTTCGTCGATCAGCTGACCCAGCCGGGCGCCGGTGAGACAGCCGGTGGTGCCGCCGATCAGTCCGCCGGCAATGGCGCCGGTGACAGCCCCGAGGACACAGCCGACCGGACCGCCGACGCTACAGCCGATGACGGTGCCGGTTTCGGCGCCGGAGAGCGCGCTGGCCACACCGCCGATCGAGCCGCTAATGAGACCGATAGCGCCGCCGGCCCGGCAGGCGAGGTTCCGCGCTTCAACCGCTTGCGAATGACACTTCGGGCAGACGCAGTACATGATTCACTCACCGGCCGGGCAACAACGACGGCGTGTCTCGTGACGCCAGATCTGGACGGTGATCACGCCGGCGAAGAAGACCAGGGAGTAAGCGAGCAGGAGTTCAAAGGGGGAGTTGTTGGGACACAGCATGACGATTCCTTTCGTTCAGTCGGACAAACAGCCATGAAAAACGCGGCTCGGGGCCGCGTTGGGGTGAGACCGGGTGCGGTCTTGATGGCGTGATATGTGGCTGAAAAGATCTGGAATCAGTGTCAGGAATCCCAAGCAGTGACCTGGAAGAAACGGAACATGAAAGTAGTTCCGAGAAGAAGCCTATCTCGTTATAGAGCTGCGTCGACGAGGAGTTCCGACGGTTAACATTGCATGGCCTTGGCGATACGCACGATGTTCAAGAAAGTGACATTCCGCTCCCCTCGCCAAGCATTTCAAGCTCCTCCGTCCATATCGTTGAGGCCACGTGCAGGGCTGAGCAATGTCGTAGGCTCTTGATCGCAGTCGCACCAAATCTCAATCTGTACTATCGAGGCCACCTTGGCGTTACGGAACAGCAAGAAAAGGCGATGTTCAGCCATTTTGAATTAACCATATCAAAATGATATGGATATGGGCCGCATTCTGGTAGAGTTTTGCTTTCTGCATCCCAAGATTTAAGGCGGGGTATTGTGAAACCAGAGGTCAGCGAGTTAAGTCAGCCGCAACGCGAACGACTTTCCTATCTTGAATTACGTGCGTTTTTTACTGGGGAACTGCGCAGAACTGACATCGAAGCCCGCTTTGGCGTTAAGCCGGCGGCGGTTTCGCGTGACCTGGCGACTTACCGCGAGTTGGCACCGGACAATCTTGAATACGATCAGGGTTCGAAATGCTATCGCCCCACCGACGGTTTCGCGCCGCTATTTCCATTTTCAGCTGATCGTGTCCTTTCTTGGTTGTTGCAAGGTTTTGGGGATGGGCTCGACCTTCGGTTGAAAAAGGCGGCGCCGTGCGAAGGCCCTGGTTCCTTGGTCCGCCCTGATTTGGATATTCTTGCCAACGTGACCCGTGCCCTTTGTGCCAAACGGCCACTGAAAATCAGCTATCTCTCACTGTCCTCCGGTTCGAGCTCTCGCGTCATCGTGCCTGTGGCTTTGGCAGACAATGGCTTGCGTTGGCATGTTCGCGCCTTCGATCGCTCACGGCAGCGGTTTTCAGATTTTGTTCTGACGCGCATCACCAAATCCAAAGTGCTTGATGAGGCATCGGATGAATCAGAGCAGCTATCCGCTGACGAGCAATGGGCACGGATTGTCGATCTTGAACTGGTTCCGCATCCAGATATTGCGTGGCCCAAGGCGGTTGAAGCTGACTATGCGATGAAGGATGGGGTTCTCCGGTTGAGGGTACGGGCTGCATTGGCTGGATACGTTTTGCGCCGCTGGTCTGTTGATACGACGGCTGACCATTCCCTGGATGTCTCGTCGCATCATCTCTGGTTGCGCAACACTCAGACGCTCTATGGTGTCGAGAGTGCGGCGCTGGCACCTGGCCATGCCAATACCAAACAGGAAGAGCAATCCTGATGGGGATTTATAACGCTGAGATTTCGGCCGGTTCGTTGATGCTGCCTGAAAGCCGCCGGATCGCTCGTCTCCTTTTGTTGCACCCGACAGAGGCACAGTGGGATGCTGCATTGAAGGATGAAAACCTTTTGCAAAAGAAACCTGCTACGGCTCGCCGTCAGGCTCGTCTGATCCGCAATCGCCTTGATACGCTGGACGACGAGGGTTTGCAGATGATTGCTGACGGGGATGGTGAGATCGCCAGCCAGCTGCTCTTGGTGGCAGCCATTCGGCACAGCCGCTTACTGGCAGACTTCCTGCGGGAGGTTTACGGAGAGGATTTACGCAAGCTCGAACGAACGCTAAGCCACCGCCAATGGGATAGTTTCATGGAGGAGCGCAGCCGCCTCGATGACTCGATCGAGACTTGGGCAGTTAGCACTCGCGACAAGCTTTTTCAGGTGATTGTTCGCATTCTGGCTGAGGCCAAATATCTTGATTCAACTCGCAAGATGGCGCTGACCCCGCCGTTGTTGCATCCCAGTGTTATCAACTATCTCAAAAGAGCAGGCGATAGCGCCACGCTGTCCTGCATGGAGTTCCGCTGATGAGCGAAAGTCAAACAGCCACGGCACACCAAACTAACCACGCTCGATTTATCGAACGGATCAACCAGATCCTGCCTCGTTTGACGTCGCCTGAACTGCTTAGCAACCAGGGGTTGGGTAACGAGATCGGATTCTGGATTTTTGACTATCCGCCAGAGTATGAAATCGAGATGCGGGATTTCCTGAAAGAAATCGTCGAGCCCCAGTTGGCAAAGCAATCACCGCCGATCAAGTTTGCTTCGGTCAATCTCTTTGAGTTGGTGGTCGGCATCCTCGAAGAGCGCGGCCATTTGGAAAAAGCCTATGAGTTGCAGCAACGCAAGGGTGACAACGAGCTTTTGCGGGCTTTGCGTCCGATGCTGCAAGAAGACAAGTTGGCCAAGCGACTGGTTGAGCAAACCGAGTCCGATGCGTTGGATCTGCTGATCATTCACGGTGTTGGGACGGTTTATCCCATGCTCAGAACCCACACGCTGCTGTCGGCGCTGCATCCCTACATGAAAGAAACACCGCTTCTGATGTTCTATCCGGGACGGTACGACGGTCAGTCTTTGAAGCTGTTCAACAAACTATCTGACGACAACTACTATCGGGCATTCCGTCTGGTGTCCTGAGTTGATCGAGTAACTGGAACCGAAGAGAACAAAATGAAGATTAGAAACCTGTTCGTAAAGCCGATTAACCGTCCGATCAACGGCGTTATCAAGGCCGACCAGCGAGATGAGGAAAGCGTCTGGCAGGAGCTTGATGAGTATGTGGTGACCAAGCAGCTTACCGAATACATTCGCAAGTTTTTCGACGCCTACCTCTGTGCCGTGGACAGTCCAAACGATCCGACGGTTGCCGCTCGAATGGGGGTCTGGGTTTCGGGTTTCTTCGGTTCCGGTAAATCGCACTTCATCAAGATTTTGTCCTACCTGCTCGGCAATATTGAGGCTCATGCTGCCGCGACGGGCGAGCAGCGCAAAGCGGTTCAGTTCTTTGAGTCAAAAGTGACTGATCCGATGCTGATGGGAGACATTCGGCGAGCGGTCGCGGGTAGAACCGACGTCGTCCTGTTCAATATCGACTCCAAGGCGGATAGCAAGACGGATCGCGATGCCATCCTGCAAGTATTCCTACGGGTCTTCAATGAAATGCAGGGACTTTCCGGTGATGCGTCGCACATTGCCGAAATGGAACGTTACCTGATCAACAAGGGTGTTTTCGACAAGTACAAGCTTGCATTCAAGTCCAAGTGCGGTAGTTCATGGGAAGCAGAGCGTGATGCCGTTAGCTTCATGCGCGATGAAGTGATCCATGCCTTGGGTGAAGCGCTCGGCATGAGCGATGAGTCGGCGGCAAAGTGGTTCGACAACGCTCACGACAACTACAAAATCAACATCGAGGGCTTCGCCAAACTGGTGCGGGACTACCTTGACGCCAAAGGCTCCGGTCACCGTCTGATATTCCTGGTCGACGAGGTGGGGCAGTTCATCGGCAAGAGCACCCAGCTGATGCTGAACCTGCAAACCATCACCGAAGAGTTGGGAACGAAGTGTCAGGGGCGGGCATGGGTCATCGTTACCAGCCAGGAAGACATTGACGCCACCATCGGCGAGGCCAATCAGGCGCGCTCCAATGACTTTTCAAAGATTACCGGACGCTTCTACACCCGCTTGTCCTTGTCCAGTTCCAATACCGATGAAGTGATCGCCAAACGTCTTTTGGAAAAGACGCCAGAGGCCAAAGCTGAACTTGCCAGCCTTTGGGCAGCCAAGGGCGACATCCTCAACAATCAGCTTTCTTTTGCCAGCAATGCCGTGGCGCTTCCTGGGTTCAAGGATGCAGAGAGTTTTGCTGCGCATTACCCCTTTGCCCCCTATCAGTTTTTCTTGATGCAAAAGGTGTTCGAATCCATCCGAAAAGTCGGGGCAACAGGAAGGCACCTGGCGCGAGGGGAGCGCTCCATGCTCGATGCCTTCCAGACGGCAGGGCTACTCAATGCCGATCGCGAGTCCGACGCACTGGTGCCGCTTTACGACTTTTATCCCTCAATTGAGAGCTTTCTCGATTCATCGGTAAAACTGGCCATCGATCAAGCCGGAGAAAATCCGGCGCTCGAACAAGGCGATCTGAAACTGCTGCGGGCCATGTTCCTGATTCGCTACATCACGGACACCATCAAGCCGTCCATTGATAATCTGGCCACGCTTTGCGTTGACCGTATCGACGCCGACAAGCTGGCGCTGAAACGGCAGATTGAGGCCAGCCTGATGCGCTTGGAGCGCCAGAATCTCGTCAGTCGCAACGGCGATCTGTGGTTCTTCCTGACCAATGAAGAGCGTGATGTCTCCCAGGAAATCAAGTCCGTCGATGTTTCATCGAGTGAAATCTCGCGGCTGGTCTCTGAGTTGATCTTCGAGGAACTGCTTAACGGCCAGACCAAGGTTCGTCACCGCGAATCTAAGAGCGATTACGAGTTCAATCGTTTTCTGGATGGCTCCCCCTGGCGGCAGGCCAACCAAGGCTTGACCTTTGAAGTGCTATCGCCCATTGGCGCTGAGTACGAAATTCTGAGCGAGGCACGTTGTATTGGGCGGAGCGCGGAAAGCGGTGGGCGCGCCATTGTGCGCATGGCTACTGATGCACGGATTGACGTCGAGCTTAGAACCTACCTGCAAATCGAAAAATACATTGTTGGCCCCAAGGCGAGTTCACCGACGCCATCGCTAACCCGCATCCTTTATGACCGTAAGGATGAAAATCGTGAGCGGAAGAGCCGCTTGCTGCATCAACTTTCAGATCTAATCACGGTGGGTGATTTCTATGTGCTTGGCCAGAAGTTGCAAGTCAAACCGATGGCGCCTTCTGGCTTGCTCGATGAGGTCGTCAACTACCTGATCTCCAACACCTACAACAAGCTGAACTACATCAAGGTTCGTCAGGCCGATACGGCGGCTGAAATCAGAGCCGTGCTTTCTGTCGACTCGATAGGCCAGCAGAGCATCGCACTGGGCGGCGAGGAAGGTAATCCGCAAGCCATGGCGGAAATGCGCCATCACCTGAATATTGCAGCCAGCCAAAGCCGTGTGCTGCTTTCCGACATCGTTGAGAAGTTTTCCGGTTCGCCGTGGGGCTGGAAGCCGGAAGGGGAAATCGTTCTTTTGATTGCTCGGCTGTTCATTGCTGGTGAAATCAAGTTGATGCTTGAAGGTGCGGACCTTGATCCCAAGGCGGCTATTGAACCACTCACCAAATCAGCCCGCTTCAAGCAGGTATCCATCCTCAAACGCAAAACTTCTGATGCGGCGACAAGAGCCAAAGCACGTGACCTGCATCGTGAGTTGTTTTCGCTGGTCGCGCCGGAAGATGAAGATGGCCTAGTCGCCCATTACCGCGAGAACTTGCAAAAATTACGCGTGGATTTGGACAAGGCGCGCTTCCAGGCAAACGCCAAACACCACCCCGGTCTGGATGTGATTACCCAGACCCAGTCCCGGATCGATAAACAGTTGGCGATTCGCGATCCCTTCGAGTTCCTTGACGCCATGGTGACCGCCAAATCTGACTGGCTGGATGCCTCGGAAGATAGCCACGACGTTTTGAGCTTCTATAAATCCCAAGTGGGGGTTTGGAACCGCTTGCTGGAAGTGCTCGATAGCTTTGAAGACAACCGCGAGGCGCTCGACAAGGACGCAGGCGCAGCCGCCGCGCTAACGGCGCTCGAATCCATTCGAGGCAACAAGACGCCTTACAGTCAGATCAACCGTATCGAAGCCTTGATTGCCACGGTCGACGCCGTAAATGGCGTGATTTCTGGTGAGCGCCGTACCAAGGCATTGCAATCGATTGATGCCAAAATAGCCGAAACCCAGCAGGCGCTTGCGGCAGCGCATGCGACCCCAGACGTCAGCAATCAGGCGCTGAAACCTTTGCAGGATCTCAAAGCACAACTTGCGGGGTTGAGCAGCATTCCCAAGATTTTCTACATGCAGGAGCGTGCAGGGGATTTGCTCGATCAGGCGATGGCCAGGATTGCTGCGTTCGTCCAGGCCAGCAAGCCGAAGCCTGCATCAGAACAAACAACGCCACCGGCAGGCCAGCCTTTGATGACAGGGGGTACGGCGACTCGTCTGGTGGCTGCTGAACCTAAGCCCGTCAAGGTTGTGAAGCCGTCTGATCTGGCAACGAAGTCCTATCTCGAAACAGAGACAGAGGTCGAGGACTACATTGCCAGACTGAAAACCGAGTTGCTCAGCGCCATCGCCTCTGGCCATCGCGCACGTATCCAATAAGCACCAGAAAGCCAAAGAAAAATGAACAAGGCCAAGCTGAAATTCTACGCACCCCAAGCCCGTAAGGACTTTATTGCAGCAGTCACTGCCCGCGCGAACCAGTTGGGAATCAGTGAGGATTTGGTTTCTGCCGCCGAGCGGCGTGGCGATATTCTCATCATTGACGGGCGTGAATGGCCTGCTGCCATTGGGCCACAGCGTGATCGCCTGATCCAGCGCATCGGCAAACTTGGCTTCAATCAAACCATGGAGGCGATTGCCTACACATGGTTCAACCGTATCGCGGCTTTGCGTTACATGGAGATTCACGACTACCTGGGGCATGGCCATCGGGTGCTGTCGAGCCGGGAGGGGGGGCTTCCTGAGGTGTTGCGCCATGCAGCAGATATCGGACTCGCGGGACTGAATCCCGCAAATGTCCATGAAATGCAGTTGGCAGGCAATCGTGACGGCGAGCTCTACAAGATGGTGCTGGTGGCTCAATGCAATGCACTATCCACGGCTATGCCTTTCCTTTTTGAGCACATCGACGACGAAACTGAGCTGTTGCTACCTGACAACCTGCTGCGTACCGATTCGATTATTGCCAAGCTGATCGAGGCCGTGCCCGAGGAAGACTGGCAGCAGGTGGAAGTAATCGGCTGGCTGTATCAGTTCTACATCAGCGACAAAAAAGATGAAGTCATCGGCAAGGTGGTCAAGAGCGAGGACATTCCCGCAGCGACCCAGCTATTTACACCGAACTGGATTGTCCAGTATCTGGTTCAGAACAGCGTTGGACGCCTGTGGATGATGGCGAATCCTGCTTCTACGCTGAAAAGTCAGTGGCCTTACTACATCGAACCTGCCGAGCAAACTCCTGAGGTGCTGGCGCAGCTGGATGCGCTGATCCAGACGCGTATGGCCGATGACGGCTGCAGCCTGAATCCGGAAACGATTACGGTGCTTGATCCAGCTTGTGGCTCTGGGCACATTCTGGTGGAAGCCTATGAGGTTTTGAAGGGTATTTATCTGGAACGTGGCTACCAGCCACGCAGTATTCCTCGTCTGATTCTTGAAAAGAACTTGTACGGATTGGATATTGACGACCGCGCTGCCCAGTTGGCCGGTTTTGCTTTGCTGATGAAAGCGCGAGCTGATGATCGGCGCTTGCTTGATGCACCCCCGAAACTCAATGTCCTGTCTATGCAGGAGAGTAAGGGGCTAGATCTGGACGAGTTGTCCCGGAGCTTGCAACCGTTCGGAGTTGGGCGTGCTGAGATTGCTGCGCTTCTGGATACCTTTGCGCAGGCAAAGACCTTTGGATCTTTGATTCAGATTTCAGATGCTTTGGATGCTTCACTGCCAAAAATAGGCGAAGGCTTGATTTCAGCAAGAGGCAAGGGGGACGTTTTTGCGCGTCTCGCTGCCGAGGATTTGATTGGCCTTCTTAGTCAGGCCTTGGTGTTGTCGATGAACTTCGATGCTGTGGTGGCGAATCCCCCATATATGGGTGGAAAGGGTATGAATCCGGCCTTGAAGGAGTATACAAAGGTTAATTTTCCATCCAGCAAGTCCGACCTGTTTGCTTCGTTCATAGATCGTGGTTTTGGGTGGTGTAAGCCGACTGGGTTCAACAGCATGGTGACCATGCAGAGTTGGATGTTCTTGTCATCATTTGAAGAGATGAGAGAAAGCCTTCTCAGACAACGCACACTTCTAGGCATGGTGCACATGGGAAATGGTGTGATGGGGATTGCATTTGGCACAGCCGCAACTGTTTTCTTGAATCAGCGCATCGAACGATATGAAGGTGGATTTTCATATTGCGAAAATGAAGACATCAGTGTTGATGGTGTTCCTTCTGTTTTTCCTGTGAAAAATGATCGCCTCAAGAATGCAAAATCAGATGACTTCAAGAAAATTCCCGGCAGTCCTATTGCTTATTGGATATCTGACGCAACAAAAAATACATTTTCCGAAAAACTATTATCGCAATATGTTGAGGCAAAACAGGGCTTAGCAACTGCAAATAATGACCGATTTTTGCGTTTCTGGACTGAGGTAGATATTGGTTCCATCTGTTTTGAGGCGGGGACTAGGGGTTATGCAAAATCAACAAATAAGAAGTGGTTTCCTTATAACAAAGGTGGAGAGTTTTGTAAGTGGCACGGAAATCAAGAGTACATAGTCAACTGGGCTGATGATGGTAAGGAAATCCGGTCATATTGTGAAAAAGGTGGAAAGATTTTATCTAGACCACAAAACCTTGATTACTATTTTAGAGAGGCTGCCAGTTGGACCCTCATTAGCTCATCCAACTTCGGCGCACGATATTTTCCTGAAGGTTTTATCTTTGACATAAATGGAATGAGTGCGTTCACAAAGACAGTCAACACAAAATCAGTGGTTGCATTTCTTAACTCGAAAGTGAGTAGTTTTCTGCTCAGGATAATCAACCCAACAATGGCATTCCAGGTTGGAGATATCCTTAGACTTCCAACAAGTGCCGTTATATCTAATGCGGATATCTTGTCAGCCAGTGAGTTGTGCATCGACATCACGAGAAATAATGTTAATGACTACGAGCGCTCTTGGTCTTTCGGATACTTAGGGCTAACCAGAAATGACGGCAAGTGCCGTACTCTTGAAAAGTCTTGGTTGGAATATTCTGATAAAGTTGAAAATCAAATTAAGACAGTTAAAGCACGCGAGGAAGAAAACAACAGTTTCTTTATCGAAGCTTATAGTCTTCAAGACGAACTCTCCCCTGACGTCCCCGAAGTCCAAATCACTCTTGCACGAACTGATCGTGAAAAAGACAGCCAGCGACTAATCTCCTATGCAATCGGCTGCATGATGGGTCGCTATAGCCTTGATGAACCTGGGCTGATCTACGCTAACGCCGGGAATCTTGGTTTTGATGCCACTCGCTACAAGACATTTCCCGCTGACGCGGACGGAATCGTGCCGCTAACTGATGAACTGTGGTTTGAAGACGATGCCGCTAACCGTGTTCGAGAGTTTCTGCTGGCGGTCTGGGGGGCTGATACCCTTGAAGAAAACATGGCTTGGCTTGCGGAGAGTCTTGGGCGAAAGGGCAATGAGACGCCCGAGGAGACCATCCGTCGTTACGTGGCGAGTAGTTTCTACAAAGACCACCTGCAAACTTATAAGAAGCGCCCGATCTACTGGCTGTTTAGCAGTGGTAAGCAGGGCGCTTTTCAGTGCCTGGTTTACCTGCATCGCTATCACGAGGGCACTCTTTCCAGGATGCGTGCCGAGTACGTCGTGCCCCTCACCGCCAAGATGGCAGCGCGTATTGATTTGATGAGTAACGACGCCGAGGCAGCAACGTCGGCAGCCGCTCGGACCAAAATCAATAAGCAGATTGAAGTGCTGCGCAAGAAGCAAACCGAGCTACTCGCCTTCGACGAAAAACTCCGCCACTACGCCGATATGCGCATCAAGCTGGATTTGGACGATGGCGTGAAAGTGAACTATGGGAAGTTTGGTGATCTGCTCGACAGCGTCAAGTCCATTGCCGGCGCTAACGATGAATAGGGTCTCATGAGCGCTTTATCAACATTCAGCAGCACTTTGGTCTTGGTCAGAAGACTGATTCAGCAGGGACTTCATGTCGTTCTGTTTACGGTGGCTTTTTCAGTTCAGGCCGAACCCAAGGTAACCTACGTCGGAGACGGGCGATATACATGCAGTGGAAACAGCGTGCAATGTGCCCAGATTGATGCCAATAACCGGCAAAGGGAAGCTCAGCGGCAAGCAGATTATCAGCGCGAGCAGGATCGCGCACAGGCGGCAGTAGATCGAATGCGCAATGATGATGAGCGCAGAACACAGCAGCGGCAGCGGTAAGGCTAGAAGTGCAGAGAGGATGAGAAAAGCATGATTGAGTTGATACGCGTAAGGAACTTTAAGTCGCTGAGTGAGGTGTCGCTCTTCCTCGATAAGTTCAACTGCCTGATCGGCATGAATGGCGCTGGCAAAAGTACGATTTTGCAGGCCATGGATTTCCTCTCACAAATGATGATTGGTCAGGTTCAGGATTGGTTGGATACCCGTGGTTGGAAAAGTCATGATCTGAACTGCAAGCTAGGTAAAGAAAGCAATCTGACATTTGGAGTTCGATACAAGACAACCGCAGGCCAGGAGCTGAACTGGGCTGCGATATTCAATCGGGTCAATCTTCGTTGTACGAGTGAGGCTATTTCGGTTGATGGCGAAAGGATTTTCCATGCCTCAGGTCAGTTATTTCAGTTCAAAGGGAAACCGAAGCAGGATATTTCGTTTGTTTTCCAAGGGTCATTGTTGTCTGTGCTGAAAGATTCAGAACTTTCGGACCCTGTAAAAGAGTTTCGTGATGCGTTGCGGAAGATTCGCTCGCTTGAACTGTTGTCGCCCCAGATGATGCGCAAAAGGGCCAGAACGAACGACCAGGATATTGGCGCTGGTGGGGAGAAGCTTTCTGCTTTTCTGCACAGCATCAAGGGGGAACATCGCGACAGGCTTCTCAGCATGTTGAAAGGCTTCTATCCGAACTTGCTTGATTTCAAGATCACCAGCCAGAAGGCGGGTTGGAAAAAACTCTCCGTAATTGAGGCGTTTCAGGATCAGAAGCTTGAAACTGAGGCTACTCATCTGAATGACGGTTTATTGCGGATTTTGGCCGTGCTCGCCCAGTCGGAGTCCGACCGCTCCCTGATTTTGTTGGACGAGATTGAGAATGGCGTCAATCAGGAAATCGTTGAAAAGCTGGTTGATACCCTGGTCGCGAGCCCGCAACAAATGCTGGTCACGACGCATAGCCCACTGATCCTCAACTATTTGGATGACGACACTGCGAAGAAATCCGTGCAGTTCATCTATAAGACCCCACAAGGCCTGTCAAAGGTTCGTCATTTCTTCGAAATACCAAGGGTCGGTGAAAAGCTTCGTTACATGGGGCCTGGCGATGCATTTGTGGACACTGACCTGGAAGCATTGACGCAGGAGTGCATCGAGCTGGATCTTGCATCGCAGGTGGCCGAGTCTGGGAGCGGTGCATGATTTTTGTGCTGAGCGGCGAAGGGCCAACCGATCTCGGAACTTGCAACAATGCGCAGGGTGGATGCAGTGGTGATGACTTTGAGATAGGGCCAATGACTGTTCTGGTTGAGCAGCTTGTCGAAAGTCGAGTGCACTTTCGACTGCGGGATTTGCCCGGCCAGATTCATTACATCAGTGAAACTGCCTTGTGTGAAAAAGCGAAGGAGTTGCCGAATCGCTTGCTACCTGCTCGCAGCAAGAAAAAGCAGGTAGAAATGGGCTACTTCTATACCAACGCACTTGTTCTTGGGGAGATTTCCAAGCAGCTTGAAACCGAGAAGGGCGATGAAGCCATCGCAGTTCTGTTTCGAGATTGCGATAGCACGCGGTCAGCCAAGGCTGGATTATGGGACATCAAGTGGCAATCAATCCTGGATGGATTCAATCGCTCGCAGTTTGATCGGGGCGTGCCGATGTTGCCAAAACCGACCTCGGAGGCCTGGTTGCTGAGTGCCGCCCAAGGCCAGCCCTATCAAAACTGCCAGAGGCTTGAAGACTTGCCGGGAAACGAGGCATCGCCAAACCATCCCAAGAAGAAACTTGATGCAGTGTTTGGTGAGCACAAGTCGAGGGCTGAATTGTGTGAGTGGTTGGATGAGAACCCCTTCGATCCTGTGCTTGCGGGAGCCATGCCGAGCTTCGAGGCATTTCGGGATCGCCTTGATCAAGTCGTTCTAACCGTGTTGCATTGATTGCCAGAGTAAGGAAGCCCCGTTTTGAGCAACGAACGAATATTGGAAGCGATCAAGTCGCTTTTTTCTGTCCAGCCTATCGTTTTCTGGAACGACGCAGATGCTGAGTTTTCCGGCAGTCTGAACTCGCTTGATTTGCCTGGGGTGGAAGTCATTCGACTCGATGAAATCCCCGCGCTTCGGGTCAAGGTGCTGATCGAAGCGGGTGGCAAGGGTGGTCGCTGGCTGATTTACTCACCCACCGAGGAACCCGACCCAGTCAGCGACTGGTTACTCGATTTGCGCATTCGTTCGAAGGCATTTCGTGCCGACTCGGCTTCTATTCTTATGGAAGATTTGGGTTTGAGCAGTCTTTCACTTCGTTCGCATTTGAAGGAGCGGGCCAAGTTTCTGAAAGCCAAGGATCGTGCTGAGCGGCTGCGGCGCTGGACTGAACCCAGCGACGAGGCTGACGACCTGGATCGGAAAATGATTGCCGTCTTGGCTCGCGCCGATACGCCGGAGCCTGCGGCCATTCTGCTGAAAGTGTTTGCCGCGCTTGCCCTGGATGGCCTTGATGGATCCCCCAAGCCTTTGCAGGAAATAGTGGCTAATGAGCTGGATTTGGCCTTCTGGTCACTGATCGAACGGGAGTTTGGCTACAAGGATGAGTCGCCCACTTTGCGCGGCTTGCTGTTTGCCATTTTTGCAACCGATTTTGTCCGATCGCTTCGCTGTGGAGCCCCCGCGCAACTGGCGCATTTCGTTATCGCTGATAAATCAAAAGCCGCCAATGCTTCTGTGTTTGCCAATCGCTGGCGTTCTGACATGGCCAACTATGGGAGTTACGACGACGTGTCGGCTCAGGTTGCCGATGAGTTGCATCTTGATCAGTTGATTGCGTCGTTTTCCGCTGATGATCTGGTCGACACTATGACTTTCGAGGTGGTCGAGAAGCGGGTGGCCGCCGACCTTAAAGCTCGAATCCTGGGGGGGCAGGGCGCAAACATGGATGCAGTGCGTAACCTGATTGCTCGCCGCCGCGACGGCCATTGGGCGAATCAGCTTTTAGCTGGGGCGAACGAATCTACGCGCGCGTTTTCGGCAACGTACGATGCGTTGGTTGCGGCAGCGGACTTTTTTGAGTTGCAGGCCAAGCATGCTGCGGGATTCAGCTTTGCCAATTCAGTAGAGGCTTTTGCTGCCTACAAGGGTGGCTTGTATCGCTTCGATCAGCTTTACCGCTGTTTCATGCGAGCTACGGAAACAGTGGAACCAATGGGGTGGTCGCTCCTGCACGAACTTCGAGACAAGATGGAGGATGCCTACTCAGGCTGGTTCCTTTCTCAGCTTTCGTCGGCATGGGGTTCCATCGTCGAAGGTGATGGTGGGTTGCTTTCCACCTGGAAGTTGGATGGGACCATCAATCAGCAGGGTTTTTTCAATCGGATGGTGGCGCCAGCTTTTGCCGCAGGCAACAAGCGGGTTTTTGTCATCATTTCTGATGCCTTCCGCTATGAGGCGGCAGAGGAGTTGGTTCGGGATCTGAATGCCAAATCTGGGATCAAGGCTTCGCTTGATGCCATGCTTGGCGTCCTGCCCAGCTATACCGCTCTGGGGATGGCTAGCCTATTGCCTCACGAGTCGCTTGCGTACAAGACAAATGCCAATCTGGATGTGACGGCTGATGGGATGCCGACGGCAACATTGGAGCAGCGATCGGCGATTCTCGCTCGCTTTGGTGGAATAGCCATCAAGCGCGAGGAGTTAATGGAACTGGGCCGCACAAAGGGCCGTGAGTTCATCCAGCCGCACAAACTGATTTATGTTTATCACGACCTGATCGACATGATCGGGGATAAGCAAGCGTCAGAGACCAAGACATTCCAGGCAGTGAAGGACGCCATTCGGGAGTTGCTCGAAGTGGTCAACTTCATCGTCAAGAGTCTGAATGGCTCGACGGTATTTCTCACTGCCGACCATGGGTTTCTTTATCAGGAGTCAGCCATGTCGGAGGCTGATCGCTCGAAACTCGAAGCGGAGCCCGCAGGCGCAATTAAAGCGAAAAAGCGCTACTTGCTCGGGCGTGGTCTGGGTAACAGCCCGAAGGCATGGTCAGGTAACACTATGGTCACGGGCGGAACCGGGGCAAATGCCGAAAGTATTGATTTCTGGGTTCCCAAAGGTGCAGCCAGGTTTCACTTTGCTGGTGGTGCTCGATTTGTCCACGGCAGCGCAATGCCACAGGAAATCGTGGTGCCTGTGATTGCGGTCAAGGAGAGCGAGTCCGAGAAGTCCAAGACTAAGTCGGTTGAGGTCAGCCTTCTGGGTTCAAGCAACAAAGTGGTGACCAATAAGCAGCGCTTCGAGTTGATCCAGAATGAGGCGGTCAGCGAGCGTGTCTTGTCGGTGACCTTGGCGGTATCGCTGCGCGATTGCGAAGCCTTGATCAGCGACGAGCAAATGGTGACGTTCGATAGTCCGTCACAACTGCTCGATGAGCGGAAAAAGTCAGTGATTCTGACAATCGCCTCGGGCACCTATGACCGCAACAAGGACTATTTCCTGGTTGTCCGTGACGTAAAAACCAAAGCCGAGGCGTGGCGCGTCGCCGTCAAAGTCGATCTGGCTTTCAGTAACGACTTTTAGGGTTCGGTGGCATGGACAAAACAGAGGAAATCAACACGTCGACGGTCGATCAAGGACTGGACAAGCTGCTGACGGAGCATTTTGCGGGGCGCGTAGTACGCAAAGACCTGACCAAACTGATCAAGGAAGGCGCAAACGTTCCGGTTTATGTTCTTGAGTATCTGTTGGGGATGTACTGTGCATCTTCGGATGAGGACACTATTCGTTCGGGAATGGTCACGGTCAAGCAAATCCTCACAGAAAACTTCGTTCGGCCGGACGAGGCAGAGAAAGTCAAGAGCAAGATCAGGGAGAGCGGTTCGTTCAAGGTGATCGACAAGGTCACGGTCAAGCTAAATGAATCCCGCGACACCTATGAGGCATTGCTTTGGAATCTCGGCATCAAGAATGCGGAGATTTCTGATAACTACGTGCGTAAGTTCGAGAAGCTGCTGGTCGGCGGCATCTGGTGCATCATCACCATTCAGTATCGGTTCGAGGAAAACAAGAAGGGGTCGCCGTTCTTCATTTCTGACTTGAAGCCGATTCAGATGCCGAGTATGGACATGGCGGAGTTGTTTGCGGCTCGCAAGAGTTTCTCAGAAATCCAGTGGATCGATGCTCTGCTGAGATCCACGGGTATGGAGCCGACCTGCTTCAAGGAACGCGCTAAATGGCACTTGCTGGCCCGCATGATTCCCTTAGTCGAAAACAACTACAACTTGTGTGAGCTTGGCCCGCGTGGTACCGGCAAGAGTCATATCTACAAGGAAATCAGCCCCAACTCGATTCTGGTCTCTGGTGGACAAACGACGGTGGCCAATCTTTTCTACAACATGAGCACCCGCAAGGTGGGGCTGGTTGGTCTGTGGGATACGGTTGCCTTTGATGAAGTGGCCGGTATCAACTTCAAGGATCAAGACGGTATTCAGATCATGAAAGACTTCATGGCTAGCGGTTCATTCTCGCGTGGACGTGAGTCAATCAACGCCAGCGCCGCCATGGTATTTGTGGGCAACCTGCCGCAGGGGCAATCGGTGGAGTCGCTCGTCAAGACCAGTCACCTCTTTGCCCCTTTCCCGGACGAGATGATTGACTCGGCATTCTTTGACCGATTCCACGCCTATATCCCTGGGTGGGAAATCCCCAAGATGCGCCCGGAGTTTTTTACCAACCAGTATGGCCTGATTGTCGATTACCTTGCCGAATGGCTGCGCGAAATGCGCAAGCGCAGTTTTTCGGACGCCATCGACAAGTGGTTCAAGCTTGGTAATAACCTGAATCAGCGCGACACGATTGCCGTGCGGCGGACTGTTTCGGGTTTGTTGAAACTGATATATCCGGATGGCGAATACACCAAGGACGCGGTCAGGAACTGTCTGGAATACGCGCTTGAAACACGGCGGCGGGTTAAGGAGCAGTTGAAGAAGATCGGTGGCATGGAGTTTTACGATGTCCACTTCTCGTACATCGACTTGGAGGATCAGCAGGAGCGGTTCATCAATGTCCCGGAGCAGGGCGGTGGCAGCCTTATTCCAGAGGGGCGCCCGAACCCCGGAACCCTGCACACGATTGCCCTCGGCGGAAATGGCATGCCCGGCTTGTATCGTATGGAGATCCAGACGATTGCAGGCAGTGGGAAGCTTTCCGTTTCCGGTTCGCTATCGCGCGAGCCAGTGCGTGTTGCCTTCGACTACTTCAAGGCCAACGCCTCTCGGGTAAGTGCTTCCATCCATCCGACCGAGAAGGATTTTCATCTCCACTTGGTTGAGCTCCAAAACTGCGGAAGCCCCGAGACCCTCACGCTGGCAAGTTTGATTGCGTTGTGTTCGGCAGCATTGGGCAAGCCGATTCAAAGCCAGATGGTGGTGATGGGGGACATGAGCTTGGGTGGTACGATTGCACAAGCTCGGAATCTGGCCGAAAGCCTTCAAGTGGCGTTTGATGCGGGTGCGAAGCGGATCTTGTTGCCGATGTCGAGCGTGACCGATTTGCCCACGGTTCCCGGCGAACTTTTCGCGAAGTTCCAGACAAGTTTCTATTCCGATCCTGTTGATGCCGTGTTTAAGGCATTGGGTGTTGAATAAGGCGTGTGCTGCTGCAGCGATTCAACAGCGTGGTAGCACTGCAGAATAGTGAGCTCCCTCTTCATGAACCACCTGTTGCGGGCCCGCAACAGGTGGTCTTGCACGGTACATTGGTGCGGTCGCCTGCCGTCAATATGGACAGTTATCTGTTTATGTATGACCAACCACATCCATTAACTGGAGGTCTGCCGCGTCGAGGCAAGGTCGGATTCAGAGGTTTTGGCATCCAGCTCTTACCGAAGGTCCTGAAGTCACCCGACTCAGTACGACCAGACCGAATATCGAAGGCGCTACTCTTCTTCGTGATGTACGCGGCTACTCTTTCGATTAGATTAATCCTCAGTGCGACGTCATTCCGGTGAATCATGCCAATTCCTAATGTACCCCGGCTGGCAAACTTTTCCTTCGCGAGATTGCTTATATGGCAGTACCCGAATCCATTCGTGATTGTTTTCCAAAGAGCATCGATAGCGAAGCCTATGCTAATGTCCTCATGGCGCTTTGCACCGTCGTAAAAAAAGAGAAAATGGTAATGATACCCGCTCTCTTGATCTCCGCATTCCAAACCCCATGCATAGCCAAGCATTCCGTCAAATACCTCAGGATGCTCACGTCGATCACCTAATAGCATTTCGCGGTGCATCTGCGTGACTTCAATAGGAACGTTTTGTGCAACCTCACGATAGTATTTCAAATCTAGGCGAACAACTAGGATGCGTGAATTCCTTTCAAAAAGCCGCTCGATGAGTTTGCTCAGTTCTTGAAGGTTACGTCTTGCTCCTGCGATAAGGCTCTGGTTGGTACGATGTTCGTAAATAGTGCTGTTGCACTCGGAATACCCAAATGTCTGACTAGAATTTGTACTCATTTTAATGTCCTTAGAAGTTGTCCGAAACGCGATGACGCATTCATCGCATAGCATCTGGTCAACTAGTATTTTTTTATAGGACGTTGTTTATACCTGTCTCCAAGGTGAGATGTCACCTAGGCATTGAGACTCGATCTGCCTCTTCGTCTAGACTATAAACCTTTTTGTCTATATGCTTATGTATTAAACAATCAGAATAATAAGATACCAATATTAGGCAGAGGTTGAACTCCAGAAGAATATCGAACCAAGGCAAGCGAAATGCAATAGAAGCCAATATCTATTGGAGGGAGTGATTTCCGAAATTAGTTCTCTGTACCTCCTTACGCCACAAACCAATGATAACCATATATCGAAGTGGCTCAGAACCGGTCGGACTCCGAGTTGAAGTGTCACCGAAGGTTTACTTTTTGGTCAGTTTGAGCGGTCTTTTTGAACGCCAACGGAGCTGACGCCGGACGTCGATTCCATTAGCGGCCAGAAACGGCAGTTTTTGTGCTGCCCCCATGATGGGTGATTCGAGGACGGCATTTGATTTTCATCGCACCTTTTGTGAAATGGTCGTCAGAAGCGTCGCTTGACCATACAAACGCTTCGCCGGTGCCAAGGTGGCTCATGTCGTCCGAGGTCAGTTCGCCCAGTGCAGCATTAGCCTTTTGAATATGCTTAAGCCACGCTGGCGAATTAAACTTGTGCATGATGATCTGCGAGGATAATTCGATCAGAGACACCGGGACCGAGGGTGGATCTTGAGAAGCGACCAAGATGCTGGTTCCTTTATGTCGCATCTCGCGCACGATTTCGATCAACTCGGAAACCAGACCGCTGTTTTCGAAGTACTTGTGGGCCTCGTCAAATACGACCAGCTTGTTGTAAGCGTTTCCTTGGTAAGTCGCTTCCGAGAATATCTGCAGCATTACTACAAACAATCCGAGTGCCTCATCTTTTCCAATGTACTCGTCGCGTAGATCTACGATGATCAGACGGCCAGGGTAAAGCAAATCCTGAAGGCGTTGGCTGTCATCGATGTACTCACTAGCAAACGACAAGCGTGTCTGTGCCAAGGCTTTCAGATTATCGGATAGATCAGAGCTATCTATGGCAGCCTTGAACGTGCCCAAGGTTAGGTTGCCTCGGAGTTTGCGCATAGTCTTGTTAATCTGGCGCATATACATGCTTCGACTACCACCGGCACCCATCAGAAACTTCCAGTGGGCATCTTTCAACTCGGAAGCGGAGAAAGCAATGGGCCTAACCTCGATGTTGGGATACTCGGATTTGCGCCCATCAACCATATTTCCAGGCGTGAGAATCAAGACATCTTTCAATGCTTCAGGGTTGGCGCTATATCGTTCACGGAGCATTCGGACTTCTTCATCAACCGAATTCGCATGGATCATCGAGGTGAATTCAGGCGCACAGTCCTCCGTTTGGCTGTAATGAAAAATCAACGTGGCAATCGGGCTTGGTAGCACGTTAATATGTTCCATCGGCATTGAAACCATCTCGACTAGAGTACCAAGGGTGTAACTTTTACCTCCGCCTTGAACGCCAAAGAGACTGATGGTATGGGGGTGGTTCAGATCCAAAGCGATCTTCCTGCCAGACCACTCACCGAGCAACCCATACTGGGGGGAATAGCCATTTACTCCCAACATGATGTCGTAGCCGACCTCTGGAATAGATGTTTGCTCCGAGACCTGCTGCCTAGACTCTTCCCTCTCCTCGATCCATGATGGTTCTGTCTGCACAGCCGCCACGGTAGACTCACTTGCTTTCGTATCTGGTCCAAAAACAATCGAGTCTCCGGATGCCATATCGGAAAGTACCGTTAACTGCTGCATCTCCTTTTCGGAAGTGGCAGCGTGGGCGTTTTCTCCAGAAGAAAGACCATGCGTAACCGAATAAGGCTTCAAATTGACATCGAACTCACTCGTCGATTTCGTTTTGTTTACTTTTTTTTTAGGTGGGGAGGGGAGGCGTAGCGTTTCCACAAAGGCGTTAAATTCGGATTCGTCCCACCTGTTTTCCGAGTTCAACTTCCGGGGCTGAGGAAAATCTTGCCTGTAAGATGGTGAACTTGGATTCAAGTAGTTGTAGATCGTCGGCCGTGAAACACCTAGACGGTCCATAATGTCTTTCATTCCGATTAACTTCATCACGGCAGGAGTCCTTTCACTAGCCGACGCTAATTCACTCCCAGTTGCCGGATTTTCTTTCAAAGACTTTACTTCATCCGTTGCTTCATCATCTTTAGAAACGGCAAGGCATTCAGATGAAATGGGTTTAACGCTGTCATTGCCGCCGACCGGTGGCAATGACACCTGAATCAGAGAGGTAGTGTCGTCCGTGCATTTGGGGCTGCTTTCGACCGGCTCAGTTCCCTGCTCAGTTCCCGGCTTAGAGGTATGCATTTGGCCTAATTCCCCCGCAACACCTCGCACGAACTCCTCTGGTGAGACACCAAGGTTAGCGAGCTGGCTCACAGCGGCTTCATATTTCCTTACGGTGAGTATCTTCCGATATGCCTGGATGCCCATCCCAATCAGTTCTTGCGAAAAACCGTAGTAAGTATCCTCGGTGGGTGCGGATAATTCGCCTACCTCGGGTTCTCGAATCAGATCTCTCCAGCAACAGCCTTTTGCAAGAGCACGATCCAACAGGCCTTTTCTGTCGAGGTACTGCACAGCCTCTCGTTTTGAAAAATAGACGCCATCCGACAAATTTCTACTCTCGCTCCGTGACTTAGTAATCAAGCATAAGTTGCGTTCCGATACGAGTCGCTTTAGCTCTTCCATTTCCAACTCGAAATGAGCAACTCGCTGTCGTTGGTCAGCATTCAGACTCGTGTTCGTGAGAAAGGACGGCACGATGTTGGGTGAGTTCTTAAGCGCAATAAACTTATCAATAAACTCATTCGCGATGCCGAGAGGAATCGGAAACTCTAGCGATGGCAATTCTTGGAGGTGATCATTGATGAACACCCAGTCTTTCTCGCTTAGGACAAACGGGAGCCATTTAGTTGGGCCGCCCGAATATTCCTCATATGACCTCCGTCCTCCTATAATGCATTCAATGCCTTTGGCTCTATGTCTGAACGGGATGCGTAGGTTTATTGCCAGCATTACCACTTCATTCCAAGGAATAATCTCCTCTGGAAACAAAACGTCCTTTTGGCCAATTTCCATCATTTGCCTTCCTCGGCTACGGACTGGGCTGAGCTTGAAAGAAAGCCACCCCATTGGTCCATCATGATCCTGCGCTTTTCCAGTGCATCACCACGTCGATAGGCTGCTTCGACCTTGCTCTCAATGGCATGAGCCAATGCTTGTTCTGCAAGTTCTCTCGGAAAGCTTGTACGTTCACTTACCCAGTCACGAAATGTTGATCGAAATCCGTGGGGTACAGCATCAGCTTTCATTCGTCTCATGAGTGCGGTTAAGGTCATATCTGACAATGGCCCACCCTTCGGGGCAGCAAATACTAGACCCGCCGGGTCTGTATTGGGCACGGACACCAATATTTCCATTGCTTGTGCGTTAAGGGGGACTCGATGTTCTTTACCTGCCTTCATCCTCTCTTTTGGAATCGTCCATAAGCGGGCCTTCATGTCAATTTCACTCCACCGCGCTCCTCGAACTTCGCCGCTGCGAGATGCGCAGAGTATTGCAAATTCCAAAGCTAATGCCGCTATCCCGTCTTGCATGCGCAATCGCGCTACAAACCCTGGCACCTCGTCAATTGGCATTGCCTTGTAGTGTTCTACAACCTTGACTCTGCTTGGGGCTGGCAATAGCTTATCAAGTAGTCCCTTCCAGCGCGCCGGATTGTCTCTTGAACGGTAGTTGCGTGCAGATGCCCAGTCTAGAACGGACTCAATTCGCCCTCTGACCCGAGATGCCGTTTCATTCTTGATCTTCCATATTGGGGTCAAGACTGCCAAGACATGCTCAACCTCAATATCCCTCACCAATAACTTGCCGATGAGGGGATAGGCGTAGGTTGTCAGTGTGTTCGCCCATTGAGCTCTATGTTTCGTATTCTTCCAAGAGTCACCGTGAGTGTCCAAGTATCCCTCTGCTGCCCTCTCGAAGGTGATTGCACTCGCTTGCTGGGCTCTCAGCCTACTGGCTTCCTCTTTTCGTTGCTGTATCGGATCAATACCCTTTGAGACATCATTGCGCAACTGCCGTGCAGCTTCTTTGGCTTGGGACAAGGTAACAGTTGGGTATCCTCCAAGCCCAATGTGTCTACGCTTAAGTCCTACCATGACACGTAACACCCAGGATCGAGCACTCGCATCGTTGACGTACAGGTATAGCCCAGCGACACCACCAACTGCGTGATGTCCCGGTGTGTCGAGACGGCTAACTTCGAGCGCCGTCAGTTCTCGTGCCAACTTTGCCATGTAATAGTTCTAGTTTGCTTCTACCATCTGTTCTACCATAGAAGTTTTGATTGAATTTTACGACTTTTTACGGGGTGATTGATGTGTTTTCCTTAATAACGCTATATATCAATGGCTTATTTGTGAAACACTCGATTGCTTTATACAGGTTTGGTCATCGAGAGGCAGACTCCCTCTCCGCCAGCCGGATATAATCAAAACGCCCTTCGGGGCGTTTTTGTTTTTCGGGCGCGCTTGACGCCTGTTTTCCTGTGTGCCAGGCGTGAAGGCTGGAATGTGCAGGTTCGGGTATCTGAATCCTCGGGAGGGCGCATGTTCTACTACGTGACAGTTAATTTCGGCAAGGACCGGGAGTACCAGTTCAAGCTATCGGAAGCCGAGCTGGCGGAGAATTCTCCCGAAGAGGCGCGGCGTTGGTTCGATCGGGAGTTCTCAGCGCTGAGGACGGATCCGGTCAATCCGGTCGGCAAGGTACTGATCATCGACAAAATCCTCGATGTTGCCCGCGCCGGCGGCGAGCAGCGGTTCTCCGATGGGCAGAACTGGGCGGCGACTTTTGCACGGTATACGGCGCTGGCTCTTGGGCGGGAGGTCATTCGCGTCGATGTGCCGGGCTATTCGATCGGCTATTGACTCACATGAACAAGGCCTTCACGCGAGAGAACGACGGCGACGACGAGGACGAACTCGATCCTTCGCCCGCCTTGCCGCACGGAACGCGCAACTACATCACGCCAGGCGGTTATGCGCGCATCAAGGACGAACTCGACCACCTGCTGCGCGTCGAGCGACCGCATATCGTCGAGGTCGTGCATTGGGCGGCGTCGAACGGCGATCGTTCGGAGAACGGCGACTACATCTACGGGAAGCGGCGCTTGCGCGAGATCGACCGGCGCATCCGTTTCCTGACCAAGCGCTTGGATCTCGCCGAGGTTGTCGATCCGGCGGCGCGGCAGGAGAGCCTCGACCAGGTCTTCTTCGGCGCGACGGTGACGATCGCCGACGAGAACGGTGACGAGCAGACTTACCAGATCGTCGGCATCGACGAGACGGATTTCTCGCGCAATCGCATCAGCTGGGTGTCACCACTAGCGCGGGCGCTGATCAAGGCACGCGAAGCTGACGTTGTTCGTTTCCAAAGTCCGGCCGGGATGCGCGAGATCGAGGTGCTGAGCGTCGAGTACGTCGCCATCGAGCCCTGAAAGGCTCTTGCCTGTTGCCTGCAAGGGCTTGAAAAGCCCGCTGTAACCCCCATTTGAGCCAGCGATGCCGGACAGCCGTGCTGTGCCGGCCTTTTCTTTCGATCCAGATCAACGTTTATCACGGAGTCACTTCATGTCCGCAACCAAGGAAACACTGGGCTTCCAGACCGAAGTCAAGCAGCTCTTGCACCTGATGATCCACTCGCTGTACAGCAACAAGGAAATCTTCCTGCGCGAGCTGGTTTCGAACGCGTCGGACGCCTGCGACAAGCTGCGCTTCGAGGCGCTGAACAATGCCGGCCTGTTCGGTGACGACTCGGATCTGAAAATCCGCCTGTCCTTCGACAAGGAGGCGCGCACGCTGACCATTTCCGACAACGGCATCGGTCTGACCCGTGATGAGGCCGTCGAGCACCTGGGCACCATCGCCAAGTCCGGCACACGCGAGTTCTTCTCGGCGCTGACCGGCGACCAGGCCAAGGATGCGCACCTCATCGGCCAGTTCGGCGTCGGTTTCTACTCGTCCTATATCGTCGCCGACAAGGTGACGGTCATTTCGCGCCGCGCCGGCGTCGAAGCGAACCAGGCGGTGAAGTGGGAATCGGCCGGCGAGGGCGAGTTCACGGTCGAGATGGTCGAGAAGGCCGGTCGCGGCACCGACGTCATCCTGCACCTGCGCGACGGCGAGGACGATTTCCTCTCGAGCTGGAAGCTGAAGCAGATCGTGCGCAAGTACTCGGACCACATCACGCTGCCGATCCTGATGAAGAAGGAGACGTGGGACGAGGAGAAGAAGGAACAGGTGCTCTCTGACGAGGACGAGACGATCAACCAGGCGTCGGCCTTGTGGGCGCGCCCGAAGTCGGAAATCACCGACGAGCAGTACAAGGAGTTCTACAAGCACGTCGCGCACGACTTCGAGGAGCCGCTTTCCTACGTGCACGCCAAGGTCGAGGGCAAGCAGGAATACACGCAACTCCTCTACATCCCGCAGCGCGCGCCGTTCGACATGTGGGACCGCAACGCGCGCCACGGCATCAAGCTCTACGTGCGTCGTGTCTTCATCATGGACGACGCCGAGCAGTTGATGCCGCTCTACATGCGCTTCGTGCGCGGCATCGTCGATTCGAACAACCTGCCGCTCAACGTCTCGCGTGAAATCCTGCAGGAATCGCGCGACATCGAGACAATCCGCGGTGGTTGCGTGAAAAAGGTGCTGTCGATGCTCGAAGGGCTGGCCGGCAGCGAAGAGGCCGCCGAGAAGGAGAAATTCGCCAAGTTCTGGACCGAGTTCGGTCGCGTGTTCAAGGAAGGTATCGGCGAAGACTTCGCCAACAAGGAGCGTATCGCCAAGCTGCTGCGCTTCGCCTCGACGCACACCGATACACCGGACGAAACCGTCTCGCTCGCCGATTACGTCAGCCGCATGAAGGAAGGCCAGGAGAAGATCTACTACGTCACCGCCGAGACATTCACCGCCGCCAAGAACAGCCCGCACCTCGAAATCTTCCGCAAGAAGGGTATTGAGGTGTTGCTGCTCTCCGACCGCGTCGACGAGTGGGTCACCGGCCACCTGACCGAGTTCGAAGGCAAGCAGCTGCAGTCCGTCGCCAAGGGCGGTCTCGACCTCGGCAAACTCGAAGACGAAGCCGAGAAGAAGGAAGCCGAGCAGGCCGCTGACGAATACAAGGAACTGCTGGAGAAGATCAAGACCTCGCTCGGCGAGAAGATCAAGGAAGTGCGCGTCACGCACCGTCTGACCGATTCGCCGTCGTGCATCGTTGCCGACGAACACGACATGGGCGGCAATCTCGCGCGCATCCTGAAGGCGGCCGGACAGAAGGCGCCGGAGATGAAGCCGATCCTCGAGATCAATCCGAAGCACCCAGCCGTACAGCGTCTGAAGTACGAAGAGACCCGCTTCGACGACTGGGCCAATCTGTTGCTCGAACAGGCGACGCTCGCCGAAGGCGGCACACTCGACGACCCGGCCGGCTTCGTCAAGCGCATCAACGAACTGATGATGGCGCTGTCGGGCAAGTAAGTTGGCAAAACCCCGTCATCCCGGCGCAAGCCGGGATTCGGAGTCGATAGTCATGTCGGCCGTCACCGAGGTGGCGGCCGATTTGCTTTTCGGACTGCCGCCTATCATGGATGCCGGGATCGAGACCTTGATCCTCGGCAGTTTTCCGTCGCCGGCATCGCTCGCCGCCGGCCAGTATTACGCGCACCGGCAAAACCAGTTCTGGCGGCTGATGGGTGAATTGCTCGGCGAACCGCTGGCTGACCGGCCGTACGCGGAGAAGCGGCGAACTCTGCTGCGCCATCGCATCGGCGTGTGGGATGTCTATCGGTCGTGCGTGCGCGAAGGCGCGCTCGACTCGGCAATCCGGCTCGCTGAGGCCAACGATTTCTCCAATCTGGATCTAAAGGCGCCGCGATTGCGGCGTATCTACTTCAACGGCAAGACCTCGGGGCGTTTCGAGAGCAAGTTCCGCGAGCGGGGCTACGACACCCGCGTTCTGCCTTCGACCAGTCCCGCCTATACGCTGGCGTTCGACGAAAAGGTGGCCCGCTGGCGGGCGGCCGGTGTCGGCCCGGCGCCCTGTGCTTTGATCTGACTGGCTACTTCTTCGGGACCAGCGTGTCGCGCAGGCACTGGCGATGCGCGTCCCCCTGTTTGTCTTTGCACGTTTCGCGCGCCTTGGCGTGCAACTCGCAACGTGCCGGATCAGCAGAGCCGCTGCACTGCGTCTTGGGCGACGGCTTGGGCGCGCAACGCTGGGCGTTCTTTCCGGTTTGTGCTTGGCAAGACGCCTGGGCTTTGGGTTTCTTCGCGGCTTTTGTCCGCTTCGGCGGCGGCGACTTTGGCTCGACGACTGCCGGGCTTGGCGTATCTATCGGCGGAACTGGCTCGGGTTTCGCCGCCTTGACTGAAGGGTCGGTTTCGGCGAGTCCGGGCGCGCCGGGCACGCCGGCCGGCCCGAGTTGGGCGAGCGCCGGCAAGGTGAAGAACCAAACGGACAGGGCGGCAACAAGAAGCGGGGATTTCATGGTGTTCTCAGGGAAGATCTGGCTTGGGACAACGTTATCGGCGTGCAGCGGGAGGCGGTAATCGATGCGCAACCTCGCGGCACGCAAGCAGGGCGATTGTATCCGCACTTCTGCGCGCCGTGTAGTTGGCGCGACTGTGAGCGATATTCGTACTGCGGGTCGGTAAAGCGGGGTTAAGCCGTACCGGGTCGCTTTGGAGCACGATGGCTTGTCGGGTATAGTTTCCGCATCACTCCATTGGGATTTTTGTTATGTCAGACCTGCCGGCGAGCGCCGTTCCCGAGCATCGTTTGTCCGTCGCCGAGGTCCTCGGCTTCATGGTTGCGGACGGGCTCGTCACCCGGAAGGACGCCGATGCGTTGATTGCCGAGAGTCGCCTGCGGCGGCAAGAGGCGCATCCGTTGGTGCTCATCGGCGAACAGAAGTGGAAGTCGCTACTGCCCCCGTACCGTTCTTTGCTGCTCGACGATATCGGTGAATGGCTGGCTGCGCGCGTTGGCTTGGAGTATTACCACATCGACCCGCTGAAGATCGACTTCACGGCCGTGACCGACGTCATGTCGAGCGCCTACGCTACGCGCTTCGGTATCCTTCCGGTACAAGTCAATGCCAGCGAGATCGTCGTCGCGACGACCGAGCCCTTCTTGCGCGACTGGGAGAGCGAGATCGCGGGGATCACGAAGAAGCGCATTCGGCGTGTGATTGCCAGCCCGAGCGATGTGGCGCGCTATCTCGTCGAGTTCTACAACCTTGCGCGTTCGGTCAAGAAGGCTGTGCAGCTCGGCGGGCAGAGCGCGGGGCTGTCGTCGTTCGAGCAACTCGTCGAGCTCGGCAAAACCAACCGCCAGTTCGACGCCAACGACCAGCACATCGTCAATATCGTCGACTGGCTCTGGCAGTACGCTTTTGAGCAGCGAGCGAGCGATATTCACATCGAACCGCGGCGCGAGCTCGGTATCGTGCGTTTCCGCATCGACGGCGTGCTGCATCAGGTCTACCAGATTCCGATGAGCGTGATGGCGGCGATGGTCAGCCGCATCAAGATTCTCGGGCGCATGGATCTCGTCGAAAAGCGTCGGCCGCAGGACGGGCGCATCAAGACGCGCACGGCCGACGGGCTGGAGGCCGAGTTGCGCCTTTCAACGCTACCGACGGCCTTCGGCGAGAAGCTCGTGATGCGGATTTTCGATCCTGAAGTACTCGTTCGCAATTTCACCGACCTCGGTTTTAGTGTCGAAGACGAGTCGCGCTGGAAGGCGATGTCGGGCAGTCCGAACGGCATCATCCTTGTAACCGGGCCGACTGGTTCGGGCAAGACGACGACGCTGTATTCGACCTTGAAGCAGCTGGCTACGCCGGCGGTCAACGTATGTACGATCGAAGACCCGATCGAAATGGTCGAACCGGCCTTCAATCAGATGCAGGTGCAGAAGGCGATCGACCTCGATTTTGCCGAAGGCGTGCGCGCACTGATGCGGCAGGATCCGGACATCATCATGGTCGGCGAAATCCGCGACCTGGAAACCGCCGAAGTGGCGATCCAGGCGGCGCTCACCGGCCACCTCGTGCTGTCGACGCTGCACACCAACGACGCGCCGGCCGCCGTCACCCGCATGCTCGACTTAGGAATGCCGTCGTACCTGATCAGCGCGACGGTGCTCGGCGTCATGGCGCAACGCCTGGTGCGCGTCCTTTGTCCAACCTGCAAGAAGTCTGCACAGGCAACGGCCGAGGACGAGGCGATGTGGGATCGCCTCGTGGCGCCGTGGAAAGCCAATCGCCCCTCGCATTTCCACCACCCGGTCGGCTGTCTCGATTGCCGAATGACAGGCTACCGCGGCCGTGTCGGCATCTACGAGATTCTGATGCTCTCGCCCGACATGAAGCAGGGGATCAGCGACAACGCCGACGTAGCCAAGATCCGCGATCTCGCCTACCGTGAAGGCATGAAGCCGCTGCGTATTTCGGGGGCCATGAAAGTGGCGGCAGGCGTGACGACGCTGGCCGAAGTCTTCAAGGTGGCGCCGCCGTCCGAGCGGGCATGAGTCTGACGAGATGTGTTGCCGAAAATGTCCTTTATTAAAAAGTGGTTGTTATTTTTTTAAACCTCGTTTTTAATCGCTTCTCACGTTTTTTCTTCTTCCGATGACCATGTCCGCCTTCGCTGCTTACCTGATTGGATTGATTGCCACCTTCATCGTTTGCTCGATCGCGCTTGTCATTTCGGCTCGCAACGCCCGCGTAGTACCGGTAGTACGCAAGGTAGAACTGGTAAGCGTAGTCGTACCGCGCGCGCCGACGAGGGTCAGAAGAAGGTAGTCAGAACAGACGACAGATTCCCAAAACCCCCGCCGGTGCAGACCGAGCGGGGGTTTTTCTTTATCAACTCCCGAACGGCAACCGGCAAATCCACTCGAAGCAACTTGCCAACCGCAGCAGTCCCTGAAGGAGAAGTTGATGAACCCAAGCCCCACGGAAACTCTCACCGGCGCACAGATCGTCGTGCGTCTGCTTGAACGACAAGGCATCCGGCGCGTCGCCGGCATTCCCGGCGGCGCCATCCTGCCGTTCTACGACGCGCTCTCGCAGTCGACGCAGATCCAGCACGTCCTGGCGCGCCACGAGCAGGGTGGCGGCTTCATGGCGCAGGGCATGGCGCGGGCGACCGGCGAGGTGGCCGTCTGTCTGGCTTCCTCCGGTCCCGGTGCGACGAACCTGGTGACGGCGATCGCGGACGCCAAGCTCGATTCGATCCCACTGGTCGCGATCACCGGGCAGGTGCCGCGCCCGATGATCGGCACCGACGCCTTCCAGGAAGTCGATATCTACGGCATGTCGATCCCGATCACCAAGCACAACTTCCTCGTCGGCTCGGCCGAGGAACTGCTGACGGTGATCCCGCAGGCCTTCCGGCTGGCGGCGTCGGGGCGGCCCGGCCCGGTGCTCGTCGACATCCCGAAGGACGTCCAGAACCAGCGCGTCGAAGTCAGCGCATGGCCGGAGCCGGGTCGCGCCGACCCGGTCGCCGCGCCGAACGCCGACCTCGTCGCGCAGGCGGCGGCGATGATCAACGCGGCCGAACGCCCGCTCCTCTATCTGGGCGGTGGCATCGTGCATTCCGGCGCCTCGGCGCAGGCCGTTGAACTGGCGGAGAAAGCCAGCCTGCCGACGGTGATGACGCTGATGGCGCTCGGCGGCATGCCGGTCGATCATCCGCTCTCGCTCGGCATGCTCGGCATGCACGGCGCGCGCTGTACCAACTTCGCGCTCGACGAGTGCGATCTGCTGATCGCCGTCGGTGCGCGCTTCGACGATCGCGCGACGGGCAAGGTCGCCGCGTTCTGTCCGCAGGCAAAGATCATCCACATCGATATCGACCCGTCCGAGCTCGACAAGATCAAGACTGCGCACGTCGGCATCCGGGGCGACGTCGCCGCCGTGCTCGCGCAGCTCGCGCCGCAGGTGAAGGCCCATCTGCGCGAAACCTGGCTCGGCCGCATCGCCGAACTCAAGGCAGCACATCCCTTGCGCATGCCCGGCATCGACGATCCACGCACGCCGTACGGGCTGATCCGCGCGGTGGCCGATTGCCTCGACGACGAGGCGACGATTACGACCGACGTCGGCCAGCACCAGATGTGGGTGGCACAGGCCTACCCGCTGCGTCGGCCGCGCCAGTGGATCACCTCGGGAGGGCTCGGTACGATGGGCTTCGGCTTGCCGGCCGCGATCGGCGCGGCGCTCGCCGAACCCGAACGCACCGTTGTCTGCTTCTCGGGCGACGGCAGCATCCTGATGAACATCCAGGAACTCGCGTCGGCGGCCGAGGAGGGCGCCAACGTCAAGGTGATCCTGATGAACAACTCGTCGCTCGGACTCGTCTTCCAGCAACAGACGCTGTTCTATGGCGAGCGCATCTTCGCGTCCAAGTTCAAGGGCGTACCCGACTTTCTGACGGTGGCCAAGGGTTTCGGCTGGCAGACGATGGATCTGGATGCCGAAAGCGATCCGAAGGCCGCGCTGCAAAAGGCGTTGTCCTCGCCCGGTCCGACCTTTATCCACGCCAGCATCGCCATGCGCGAGCAAGTCTTGCCCATGGTCGCCCCCGGCGCGGCCAACAAAGACATGATTGGAGGCTAACCATGAATTCCGTGACCAAGAACGAAAACCGCGCCCTTGCCCGCACCGTGCTGGAGCTTGACGTCAACAACCACGCCGGCGTCATGTCGCACGTCGTCGGCATGTTCTCGCGCCGTGCCTACAACGTCGAGGGCATCCTCTGCATGCCGGTCGGCGGCGAAAACTCCAACGGCGAGATCAGCCGCATCTGGCTGACCGTTAATGAGGACGAACGCCTCGACCAGATGGTCAAGCAGCTGGAAAAGCTAGAAGACGTGCGCACCGTTCGGCGGCATGGCGCCGAGCACGAAGTGTTCGAGCGGCTGGAGGAGTTTTTCCGCTGATCAGTGGTGGGCGGCGCTCGTCTCGTACGCGAGCAGCGCCGACTTCCGCTCGCTGCCCCAGCGGTATTGGCCGACGTCGCCGCTCTCGCGGATGACACGGTGGCAGGGGATGAGCAGCGCGATCCGGTTGCGCGCCAGTGCTGTGCCGACGGCACGCTGGGCGCGCGGGTTGCCGGTCATGCGGGCGAGCGTCCGGTAGGAAACGACTTCACCGGCCGGTATCCTGAGCAACGCCTCCCGGACCTTGATCTGAAAATTGGTCCCGCGCAGCAGAATGTGGAACGGTTGGCCGCCGGGTTCCTCGGCAAACAGCGTCTTAATCGTCCCGGCCAAGGCGGCGTCGTTACGCGCCAGGCGTGCGAGCGGCCAGTCGTCGCGCAACGTATCGAATGCGCTGGCCTGATCGTCAATGAATTGCAGGTGACAAAGCCCGCGCGGCGTCGTTGCGGCGATCACCGTGCCGAACGGCGTCTGCCCGAAGCCGTAGGTGATTTCGAGGCCAGCACCCCAGGCGCGTACCTCGCCCGGCGTTACCGCGTCGCAGGCGATCAGCAGGTCGTGCAGGCGGCTCGGACCCGACAGCCCCGTTTCGTGTGCAGCGGTAAGGACGTCGCGGCGGTCCCGCAGCAGCGCCTTGGCGTGATTACGCGTCAGGCATTGCAGAAAGCGTTTCGGCGAAATGCCGGCCCAGACGCTGAACGTGCGTTGTAAGTGGAACGCACTCAGGCCGACGCGACCAGCGATGTCGTCGAGCGTCGGTTGCTCGCGCGTGTGGCCGCGGATGAAGCGGATCGCCTCGGCGACGGTCTCGTAGGCCGCGCAGCGCTCGTCGATGTTGTTCATGCGGACCTCTGTGACGGAAGTTTGACGATCCCGGTCGTCAACGAAATGCCTGCAAGGACGAGTACGCCGCCGCTCAGCTTGTCCCAGCCGATGGCTTCGTTCAGGAAGAGCGCGCCCCACAGCACGCCGAACACCGGGATCAGGAAGGTGACCGACAGCGCCTTGGTCGGGCCTACGTCCTGGATCAGTCGGAAATACATCAGGTAGGCGATACCGGTGCAGAACACACCGAGCGCGGCCAGCGCCACCCAGTCGCCGACTTGTGGCGTCTGCCTGATAGGCACGAAGAAGAGCACGGGCAGGCAGACCAGACCGGCCATCCACATGCTGCCTTGCGTGTTGGCGAAGGGCGTCGTCGTGCTCGGGAAGGCCTTGGTGTAGGTACTGGCGACAGCGTAGCAGACGGGCGCGATCAGCCCGGCGGCAACCGGAAACCAGCCCGCATCACCGCTCAAGGCGACGCCGTTGCCGACCAGCAATACAACGCCGAACAAGCCGCAGCCCAGCCCGAGCGCGATCGAGCGCGTGATCGGCACGCGCAGCCAGACAGCGGCGATGAGCGCGCCCCAAAGCGCCGACGTGGCGTTGAGGATGGAGAGCAACGAGGCCGAGAGCGACTGTGCAGCGTAGGCGAAAAGTAGGAAGGGCAGTGCCGAATTCAGGAAACCGATGATCAGGTAATGGCGCCAGTGGCGTGCGAAATCGAGCCGCTTCTTGAGCCACAGACCGACGATGCCGAGAATGGCCGCCGCGATGAACACACGCAGCGTGATCAGGAAAGCAGGGCCGAATACCGGAACGCCGATGCGCATGAACAGGAAGGAGCCGCCCCAGATGGCGGCGAGAGTGAGCAATTGGATGAGGTGCTTTAGGTCCATGGAAAGCGCAGTCTTGTCGTGACGAGGAGTCATTGTCGCCGCGCTGTGCGACGTGATCCACCCGAATCTTGCGGTTTGATGGGTTTGCAGATACGTGGAGCGAAGTGATAATCGGGTTTCTGCAAGGGAAACACCAACCGGACAAGGGGGATGAATGCGTCTGCTGCTCGTCGAGGACGATCCGATGATCGGCGCCAGTGTGCAGAGCGGACTGCGTCAGGAAGGGCATTCTGTGGATTGGGTGCGTGACGGCGCGGCTGCCGAGTTGGCATTGGCGAGCGGCGTTCACGAACTCGTGCTGCTCGACCTGGGGCTTCCGAGAAAAGGCGGACTCGAGCTCCTCGCAGGCATGCGGCGCAAGGGCGCAACTGTACCGGTGCTGGTCATTACCGCGCGTGACTCGGTGGCCGACCGCGTCAAGGGACTGGATGCCGGTGCGGACGACTATCTTGTCAAGCCGTTCGACCTCGACGAGCTGTCGGCGCGCATCCGCGCCCTGATGCGGCGGTACGGCGGGCGCGCTTCGCCAGTCATCGAGCACGGTCCGCTGCGCCTCGATCCGGCGACGCACGAGTTCTTCTTCGATGGAAGGCCGGTCAATCTGTCGGGACGCGAGTTCTCCCTGCTGCACGCGCTGCTCGAACAGCCCGGCGTGCCGCTCTCCCGTGCGCAGCTCGAAGAACGCATCTACGGCTGGAACGAGGAGATCGAGAGCAACGCCATCGAGGTGTACATCCATTCGCTGCGCCGCAAGCTGGGCGCCGAGTGGATACGCAACGTGCGCGGCGTCGGCTACCGTGTGCCGGAACTGAAATGAACTCGATCCGCAGCAATCTGATCGCGGCGCTGATCGGCGCCATGTTCGCCGCCATGTTCTTCGGCGGCTGGGCGACCTACAGCGCCGCGCACAACGAAGCCAGCGATCTGTTCGACTACCAGCTGCAGCAGATCGCGCTCTCCTTGCGCGACCAGACCTTCCAGGGCTCAGCCGAAGCGCTCGCCAACGACGAGCGCCTCGACTACGTGATCCGCGTCTGGAACCAGACCGGACTGACCATCTACTCGTCGCGCCGGCACCAGTCGATGCCCGAACTGACGCGTCTCGGCTACTCGACGGCGGACAGCGACGAAGGCAAGTGGCGCATCTTCGCCATCCAGCACCACGGCATGACCATCGCCGTCGCGCAGCCGATGCGCGTGCGCAACCAGCTGGCGACCGACGCCGCCTGGCGCACGCTGAAACCCTTCCTGCTGCTCCTGCCAGCGCTGGCGCTCATTTGCTGGTTGTTGGTCAGCCGCGGTCTGAAGCCGCTCGCGCAACTGGCACAGTCGCTCGAGGCGCGTTCGCCGGAGTCGCTTGATCCGTTGCCTGAACCGGATGTGCCCGACGAAGTCGCGCCGCTCGTCGGGTCGCTGAACGACCTGTTGGCGCGCCTCAAGGTCGCGCGCGACGCGCAGCGCGCCTTCGTCGCCGACGCCGCGCACGAGCTGCGTTCGCCGCTCACCGCCTTGCAGCTACAGTTACAACTTGTCGAGCGCGCCGATTCGGACGTAGCGCGCGGCCAAGCGCTGGCCGATCTGAAGGACGGGCTGCAACGCACGACGCACGCCGTCCAGCAAATGCTGACGCTCGCGCGCCAGGAGCCGGGCGCCGCCGAATATGCCGTGGCACCGGTCAATCTCGCCGCGCTGGTTCGCACCGTGGTCGTCGATCACGAAGGGCTCGCCGAGGCAGAACAGCTCGACCTCGGCGTGACCGATGCCGACGAGGCGGCGGTCGTCCAGGGCGATGTCGACGCGCTGCATATCCTGCTTGCCAATCTGGTCGGCAACGCCTTGCGCTACACGCCGGCCGGCGGACGCGTGGACGTCGCGTGCGGTCAGAGCGAAAGCGGGGCGTTCGTGGAAGTGGTCGATACCGGTCCCGGCATTCCCGCCGCCGAACGCGACCGGGTTTTCGATCGTTTCTATCGGCGCCACGGCGAAGGTCAGCTCGGGGCGGGTGGAAAGAGCGGTAGCGGGCTCGGACTCTCCATCGTCCGCACCATCGCCGATCGGCACCGCGCAATGGTTGTTCTGTCCGACGCGCAGCCGGGCGACGAGTCGAGTGGTTTGCGGGTGAAGGTGCTCTTTCCGAGAGTGGGCGAACAGGTTTATTAGTCTCGACCAGCGGATAGCGCAAAGCGAGCGAGCGGCTCGTAGCTCGGGCCGCTTTCCGACAGTAGCGAACGCACGAGAACGTAATCGGAACACCACCACTCGACCGGTTCGACGGCAGGTAGGACGACGTTCGGCGCAATCTCCGGAACTTTCCGCACCAGCGTCACGTGTGGCGTAAACGGGCGCTCGCCATTGCTGACGGCGAATCCAGCTGTGCCGAGCCGGTCGCGCAGTTCGCTGGCGAGCACTTCCAACGGCGCCGGAACGTCGCGGCAACCGGCCCAGAACAGGCGGTTACGGCGCCAGTAGCCCGGTAGGTCAATGCGCAGCCGGAATGGCGGGGCCGATAGTCCGGAGGCGATCTCGCACAAACGCGGGACATGGTCGTCTGCGACTTCACCAAGGAATGCCAGCGTCAGATGCAGCGTTTCCCTACGCGTCGCTCGCCCGCCGATGCGTGCGGCGGCTTGTGTGGCTGCGGTGGCCAACTGTTCGGCGGCGGTGATCGAGGGCCAAAGGGCGAAGAAGAGGCGCATGGCTTGTCCAATCTACGTGCTTGCGACGAGTTTATTCCTGCGCGGTGTTCAGGGCGGGGGAAATGCAAACACATTTTGTTACGCAACCTTAAGTCGGTTTTAAGTTTCGCTGATCTAGCATTTTGCCCATCGCCAAGCGAACTGCTTGTGCTTTACCAACGATTGCAACGAACGGAGGATGAAGATGACTTCGCAGAGCCTGAAGAAAAGTGTGATTGCCACGGTCGTGGCCAGTGCCTTGGTCGGCGCCTATTCGATCAGCCAAGGTAGCGGTGGGTGGCTGGCCAACGCCGCGCCGGCTTCGACGGTCAAGACGCAGTCGACGGAAAGCGGGAGCGTCCCGGCCGCGCCCGTCGCAAACGTCACTGCCGCCGCTTTGCCGGACATGAGCGCGATCGTCGCGCGGAATTCGGCGGCTGTGGTGAACATCAGCATTTCGGGCACGGTCAAGAATCCGAACCTTCAGGATCTGCCGCAGCTCGATCCGAACGATCCCTTCTATGAGTTCTTTCGCCACTTCCGCGTCCCGCAGCAGCGCGGGGAGCGCCAGGTGCGTGGCCAAGGCTCCGGTTTCATCCTGCGCGAGGACGGCATCGTCCTGACCAATGCACACGTGATCGACGGTGCGGACGAAGTGACGGTGAAGCTCTCCGACAAGCGCGAATTCAAGGCCAAGGTGCTCGGTGCCGACAAGACGACCGACGTCGCCGTTCTCAAGATCGACGCGCGCGAGCTGCCGACACTCAAGGTCGGCAGCTCGCTCAATGCCAAGGTGGGCGAGTGGGTGCTGGCAATCGGATCGCCCTTCGGCTTCGAGAGCAGCGCGACGGCCGGCATCATTTCGGCGAAGTCGCGTTCGCTGCCCGACGACACCTACGTCCCGTTCATCCAGACCGACGTCGCGGTGAATCCGGGAAATTCGGGCGGGCCTCTGTTCAACATGGCCGGCGAAGTGATCGGCATCAACTCGCAGATCTACAGCCGCACCGGCGGTTATCAAGGCTTGTCCTTCGCCATCCCGATCGAAGTCGCGATGAAGGTCGAGGATCAGATCGTGAAGACCGGCAAGGTGCAACGCGGGCGGCTCGGCATCACGATCCAGAATCTCGATCAATCGCTGGCCGAATCGTTCGGCATGAAGAAGCCGGGCGGCGCGCTGGTGAGTTCGGTCGAGAACGATAGCCCGGCCGCGAAAGCAGGTCTGGAACCGGGGGACGTGATCCTGTCGGTCAACGGCAAGGAGATTGCATCGTCGAACGAGTTGCCGCCGGTGATCGCCGACATCATGCCGGGCCAGTCGGCCAAGTTGCAGATCTGGCGCAAGGGCAGCCAACGCGACATCGAGGTCAAGGTCGGCAATCAGAAAGAAGAGCAGGTCGCAGCCAAGGAGACCAAGGAGGCGGCGACCGGAAAACTCGGTCTCGCCGTGCGCCCGCTGACCGCCGAAGAGCGCAAGCAGCTTGAAGGCAAGAACGGCTTGTTGATCGAAAACGCAAGCGGTGCGGCCGCCCGTGCCGGGATTCGCCGCGGCGACGTGCTGCTCTCGGTCAATGGCGAGCCGGTTGCCAGCGTCGAGCAACTGCGCAATCTGGTCGGCAAGGCGTCGAAGCGCGTCGCCCTGTTGATCCAGCGCGACGACGCACGGCTCTTCGTTCCGGTCGACATTGAGTAAGGCGAGGGCGGTGGTTGCTACCGCCCGCCTTTGGCACCGCCCTTGTCCCAGCCGTAACGCACCGTGCGCTGCCAGCGGTTGTCTGCCTGGCGCAGGGGATTGAGTGTCGGGCCGGGCTTGGGCGCAGGCTTCGCTTTCGCTGGCGGCTTGTTGGCGGGCGGTTTGGTGGTCAAGGTCGTTATGTCGGCTATGTTAGACTTCAGGCCATTTTATCGCTCCCGAGAAACCCATGTCCGGCAATACGTTTGGCACTTTATTCACGGTCACTTCCTTTGGCGAGTCGCACGGTCCGGCGATCGGCTGCGTGATTGATGGCTGTCCTCCTGGACTCGAAATCAGCGAGGCCGACATCCAGGCCGAGCTTGATCGCCGCAAGCCGGGAACGTCGCGCCATGTGACGCAGCGCCGCGAGCCGGACACGGTCGAGATCCTCTCCGGCGTCTTCGAAGGCAAGACCACCGGCACGCCGATCGGGCTTCTGATCCGCAACCAGGATCAGCGCAGCAAGGATTACGGCAACATCGCCGAGACCTTCCGCCCGGGTCACGCAGACTACGCCTATACGCAGAAATATGGCTTCCGCGACTACCGCGGTGGCGGGCGTTCGTCGGCACGCGAGACCGCAGTGCGCGTCGCTGCCGGTGCGATAGCCCGCAAGTGGTTGAAGGAGCGTTTCGGCATCACGATTCAGGGCTGGATGAGCCAGTTGGGCCCGATCCGCATTCCGTTCGTCGATGCGGCGCAGATCGGACAGAACCCGTTCTTCGCGCCCGACGCAGCCATTGTTCCGCGGTTGGAGGAGTACATGGACGCGCTGCGAAAGTCGGGCGATTCGGTTGGCGCGAAGATCAGTGTTGCTGCGACCGGTGTGCCGCCGGGTTTGGGTGAGCCAGTCTACGACCGCCTCGACGCCGAGATTGCTTATGCGATGATGGGCATCAACGCGGTTAAGGGCGTCGAAATCGGTGACGGCTTTGCCAGCATCGAGCAGAAAGGCAGCGAGCACGGCGATGAAATGACGCCGCAAGGTTTCCTCTCAAATCACGCTGGCGGCGTGCTCGGCGGCATTTCGACAGGACAGGACATCGTGGTGCACATGGCGATCAAGCCGACCTCCAGCATCCGACTGCCACGGCGTACGGTGAATCTCGCCGGCGAGGCGGCGACCGTCGAAACGCACGGTCGTCACGACCCGTGTGTCGGCATTCGCGCGACGCCGATCGCCGAAGCCATGCTGGCCTTGGTGCTCGTCGACCATGCACTGCGCCACCGTGCGCAGTGCGGCGACGTCCTGTGTTCGACACCGCGCATCTGACTTTTTACTGGTCAAAATTGCAGTATCGGAGGGGCTAAACAGTTTCGATTGGTGGTGCTAGAGTAGTCGCACAGGCTTTCAGTTTTGTTGTTTTTTTCAACCATGCTGGCGCCCGGGCGGGTCGCCAGGAACAGAGGGAGGGCACGATCATGCAAGTCGAGCACCATGAGCTTCACCGCGAGTTCCCCGAATTTCTGGATGTAATGCAAGCGTTGAGGAACTCGGACAGTCACTTCAGCGAAATGTTTGACGAGTACCACGCCCTGACCAACGAGGTCGAGCATCTGGAAGAAGAAGATGTACCGGTCGATGACTTTACGATCGAGAACATGAAGAAGAAGCGCGTGAAGCTCAAGGATTCGATGTACAAGATGCTGGTTGCGCACCGCAACAGCCACTGAGCCGTGTTCCCGGATTTCGTCGCTGACGAATCCCCAATACCCCAATACTGATCACTGAATGATGCGTCCGGTAGAATTACCGGATGCATCATTTTCCCTACTGGCGGTTGTCCGCCTACTATTTCTCGTACTTCGCCTTTCTCGGCGTTTTTGTCCCTTATTTCGGCCTTTATCTCCAGTCGCGTTCGTTCTCGGCCTGGGAGATCGGTTTGTTCATGTCGCAGATGCAGTTGATGCGCCTGTTCGGCCCCTACCTGTGGGGTACGCTGGCCGATCGCCTGGGCAAGCGACTGTTCGTGATCCGGCTGACGTCGTTCGGCACGCTGGTCGCGTTCTCCGCATTCTTCTGGATCGATCGCTTCGGCGCCTATATGGCGGCGATGGCGATGCTTGCCTTCTTCTGGTCGGCTTCGCTACCGCTGGTTGAAACGCTGACCTTCGATCACCTGCGGGAGAATGCATCGCGCTACAGCCGGGTAAGGCTGTGGGGGTCGGTCGGCTTCATCGCCGCCGTGTTCGCCTGCGGCGCCTTGCTCGACTTCCTGCCGATGGATGCCTTGCTATGGTTTACGGTCGCGTCGCTGGTCGCTATCGTGGCCAGTTCGCTCGCCGTGCCCGACGCGGTGACGCATCAGTCGCATGAACCCTCGCCGCCAGTGGCGGCCGTCCTGGCACTGCCGGGAGTTCGCGCCCTGTTGGCTTCCGGCTTGTGCATGCAGGCGGCGCACGGCGCGATAAACATCTTCTACTCGATCTATATCGCGGGACTCGGGTACAGCAAGTCGGTCGTCGGCGGACTCTTCTCGCTGGGCGTTGTAGCGGAGATCGCGATGTTCTTCTTCATGTCGCGCGTGATGCGCCGGTACAGTCTGCGCCGTATCCTGATCGCCAGTTTTGCCGTGGCCGTCAGTCGCTTCCTGTTGATTGCCTGGTTCCCTAATCTACTGGTTCTGGTGTTCGCGCAAACGCTGCACAGCCTGACCTTCGGCGCTTTCCACGCGGCGTCCATCGCGGCGATCAATCACTGGTTTCGCGGTCGTGCGCGGGCGCGCGGGCAGGCCTTGTATTCCAGCCTGGCCTTTGGCGCAGGTGGGCTGCTCGGCGGTTTGATCAGCGGCTGGTCGTGGGATCATCTTGGCGCGGGGGTTACGTTTACGCTGAGTTCACTGTTTGCGTTGATCGGGTTGGTCCTGGTCGTCAGATGGGTTGTGATGAAAGATGAAGCCAGCACCGACGAACCCAGAGTTTCGAATGCTGTCGACACTACTCAAAACGTTCGAGGAAATCATGAATCGTAGAATCCTTCAATCGGGCTTGGTCCTTGGCGCCGCAATCGTTCTGGCTGCAGGTTGCCAGACGACGAATACGACCAGCGGTGGCGCGGTCGGCGTGGATCGCCAGCAGACGATGCTCGTCTCGTCGGCCGAGATCAATCGTCAGGCGGACAAGGCGTATCAGGAGACGATCAGCGAAGCGCGCGCGAAGAAAATACTCAACCGCAATCCGGCTGACGTGGCGCGCGTTCGCGGTATTGCCGCGCGCCTGATCCCGGTGACTTCGGTATTTCGCCCAGATGCGCCCAACTGGCGCTGGGAGTCGAACGTCATCACCTCGGACGAACTCAACGCGTGGTGTATGCCGGGCGGCAAGATCGCGGTTTACACGGGGCTTATCAACAAATTGAACATCACCGACGACGAACTCGCTGCCGTGATGGGCCACGAAATCGCCCACGCCTTGCGTGAGCACGGGCGCGAGAAGGCCGGGCAGGCCACCGGTGTCGGTATCGCTGCGGCGATCGGCGGTGTGGTCGGCGCCTACTACGGCATCGACGCCAACGTCGGGCAGAGCGTTCTCGGCACGGTTGGAGAATTGGCGTTCATGCGGCCGAATTCCCGCGGGATGGAACAGGAGGCGGATCGCATGGGTGTCGAACTGGCGGCACGCGCCGGCTACGATCCGCGTGCTGCGATCACGTTGTGGGAGAAGATGGGGCGGATTTCGGGCGGCCAACCGCCGCAGTGGCTGTCGACGCACCCTTCAAATCAGTCACGCATCGCCGATTTGAAGGTGTACGCCGAACGCGTACAGCCGCTGTACATCGCGGCGCGCCGAAACCGTTGATTCCTCGCGATTTGGCGCGGCTGACAGTCCAGTCGTGCCATGCGATAATCAAAAGCCCTGCGTTTGGTGCGATGCCAAGCGTTTCTGCGGTTCAGATCACACTTTCGTATGGCTTGCTGCGGGTGTTCCCCGCTTCGATAAATCACTCAGAGGAGTTGCGTTATGAACAAGTTGGCTGTCGCTCTGTGTCTCGTTCTTTCAATCACCTCACTTGCCGCATGCAACACCGTATCGGGCATCGGCAAGGACATTGAAAAGGGCGGGCAGGCGATCGGGCGGGCTGCCAAGTAGATTCTGACGATTTCGGTTTTTTTGCGCTGCGTTCAACAATACTGGCCCGAGTGCCGGAGAGGATGACAATGAAGATTTGTGTACTGCCGGGTGACGGCATTGGTCTGGAAATCATGGCTGAAGCCGTACGCGTGTTGAAATCGCTCGATCTCAAGTTCGAGATGGAGGAAGCGCTGCTCGGCGGTTGCGCGGTCGATGCGACCGGGAGCCCATTCCCGGAAGCAACGCAGAAACTGGCGAAGGAAGCTGACGCGGTGCTGCTCGGTGCAGTCGGCGGCCCGAAGTGGGACGTGCTCCCGCGCGAACAGCGTCCGGAACGCGGTCTGCTTGGCATTCGCAAGCAACTTGGTCTCTTCGCCAACCTGCGCCCGGCCATTCTCTATCCGGAACTCGCCAACGCCTCGACGCTGAAGCCGGAAGTCGTAGCCGGTCTCGACATCCTGATCGTGCGCGAACTGACCGGTGACATCTACTTCGGCCAGCCGCGCGGCATAGAGACGCGCGAAGTGGATGGCAAGGTACAGCGCTTTGGCCTCAACACCATGCACTACACCGAAAGCGAGATTCGCCGCATCGGCCGTGTTGCCTTTGAAGCCGCCCGTAAGCGCAACAAGAAGGTGTGTTCGGTCGACAAGATGAACGTCCTGGAGACGACGCAACTCTGGCGCGACGTGATGAACGAACTGGCGCCGGAATACCCGGACGTCGAACTCTCGCACATGCTGGTCGACAACGCGGCAATGCAGCTCGTCAAGGCGCCGAAGCAGTTCGACGTGATGGTTACCGGCAACATGTTCGGCGACATCCTCTCCGACGAGGCCTCGATGCTCACCGGCTCGATCGGCATGCTGCCGTCGGCCGCGCTCGACGAGAACAACAAGGGCATGTACGAGCCGTGCCACGGTTCGGCACCGGACATCGCCGGCAAGGGCGTCGCCAATCCGCTGGCAACGATCCTCTCCGTCGCGATGATGATGCGTTACACATTCGCTATGGAAGAAGTCGCCCTGCGCATTGAGAATGCGGTGAAGAAAGTCCTCGCGCAAGGCTACCGCACGGGCGACATCTACGAGCCGGGTACCACGAAGGTCGGCACCCGCCAAATGGGCGACGCAGTCATCGCCGCGTTGTAAATCCGGAAATCAGTTTTTTGTTCAGAGGTCAGTGAAATGAAGAAGGTTGGTCTGGTTGGCTGGCGCGGCATGGTGGGCTCGGTCCTCATGCAGCGCATGGTGGAAGAAGGTGACTTTGCTCACATCGAACCCGTTTACTTCTCGACTTCGGCGGTGGGCGGTAAAGCCCCGACCTTGGGCGGCAAGGACGGCGGTCTGTTGCAAGACGCCAAGTCGATCGATGTACTCAAGCAAATGGACATCGTCATCACGTGCCAGGGTGGCGACTACACGAAGGAAGTGTTCCCCAAACTGCGCGCGGCCGGCTGGACGGGACACTGGATCGACGCGGCTTCCACGCTGCGCATGGACAAGGACGCGGTCATCATCCTCGACCCGGTCAACCTGAATGTCATCCAGGACGCGCTCGCCAAAGGCGGCAAGAACTGGATCGGCGGCAACTGCACGGTTTCGCTGATGCTCATGGGCCTCGGCGGCCTGTTTAAGCACGATCTGGTCGAGTGGGTTTCGGCGATGACCTACCAGGCGGCTTCCGGCGCCGGCGCGCAGAATATGCGCGAATTGCTGGCCCAGATGGGCGCGCTGCACGATGCGGTCAAGGCCGATCTGGCCGATCCGGCGTCGGCGATTCTCGACATCGACCGCAAGGTCGCCGAGACGATGCGCGCGTCGAGCTTCCCGACCAAGAACTTCCGCAACACCGCGCTGGCCGGCAGCCTGATTCCGTGGATCGACGTTCCGGTCGAGGGCGGTCAGTCGAAGGAAGAGTGGAAGGGCGGCGCCGAATGCAACAAGATCCTCGGTCGTCCCGCGTTCCGCACGCCGGGCAGCATTCCGATCGATGGCTTGTGCGTGCGCATCGGCGCAATGCGTTGCCACTCGCAAGGTTTGACGATCAAGCTGAAGAAGGATGTACCGCTCGACGAGATCAGCGACATCATCGCCAAGGGCAACCAATGGGCGAAGGTCGTCCCGAACGAGCGCGAAATCAGCGAACGCGAACTGACTCCGGCTGCCGTCACCGGCACCCTGACGGTTCCGGTCGGGCGCCTGCACAAGCTCGCGATGGGACCGGAGTTCCTCGGGGCCTTCACTGTCGGCGACCAGTTGTTGTGGGGAGCCGCCGAGCCGCTGCGCAGGATGCTGCGGATTCTGCTCGACTAAGCGTCGCTATCCGCAAACAAGAACCGGGGTATCTGCCCCGGTTTTTTTTGGTTCATCGCGCCTTACCGGGGAACGCAGCCTTGATCTTCAGGAAGAA